>Ga0082212_10002139_pt1 | contig 29105 bp, 24 predicted proteins | sample TergutNt197P3_FD_71548 | JGI IMG/M metagenome (GOLD analysis project Ga0082212, IMG submission 71548) | Neocapritermes taracua P3 segment gut microbial communities from Petit-Saut dam, French Guiana - Nt197 P3 | ecosystem: Host-associated > Arthropoda: Insects > Digestive system > Gut ...
CCGCGGGGCAGGCCGGGAAACAAGCGCCGGAGCGGCGGCATGGCCCGGCGGCAGGGCCCGGCCCGGCCCGGCGGATCAGGTGGAGGCCGGCCGTCTCCCGCCCCAGCCCCCGGGTCAGGCGGGCCAGGGTGCGGCCCCGGACCAGCCCGCCGGCCACCACCGCGTCCCCGGCCCTCGGTTCCAGGTGGGCCGAGGCCAAAAGGTCCGCGGGCCGGGCTCCGGGGGGCACGAAATAGGTGGCTCCGCCCAGGGTCAGGACCATGCGCCGGAGGGGCAGGCCCGTGCGCCAGAGACGGCCCAGGTCGAAGAGCCGGCGCAGGTCCGTTGCCGCGCCCCCGGCCCGATCCGGGGTCCCGATGAAACTCCGGCCGGCCAGGGCCGGCAAAGTCCAGGGATAATCGGCCCGCGCCCTTAGGAATTCGTCGGCTCCGGCAGGGGCGTCCTCGGGCCTCAGGCCGGCCCAGACCAGGCGGGCCTCCGGGAAGAGGCCCCTTAAGGCATCCAGGCCCGCGGCCAGGGTCTCCCGGTGTTCGGCCAGGAGCGGGCGGGCGAACTCAAGCCCCGGCTCGGGGTCCAGGGCGCTGATGATGAAGTGTTCCAAGGGCCGGGGGTCAGCCAGGTCCAGGCCCAATTCCCTGAAGGTCCGGGCCAATTCCGCGGGCGGAAGGCCGCCCAGGACGGCCGACCGAGGCGGTTCCCCCACCGCGGCCTCATCCCGGTGGATGATGATTTCCCCGGCCCTGACCGCTTCCAGAAACCCGGCCACCGGAGCATGGAGATGGCCCCGGTCGGGTTCGGAGGCCAGGGCCAGGAGTTCACCGGCCGAAACGGGCCGACCGCGCCCTAAGCCGCGCACCGGCTCGGCCCCGGCCAGGGGCAGGGCCAGGATCTCGAAGGTTTCCCAATCCTTCACTACTTGGGCCATGATTTCAAGTCCCGGCCCGGGCTTTGACCAATAGTTTATAGATCTCGCTCCGGCTCCGGCCCCAGCGCCGGGCCAGTTCCGCGGCCAGTTCCCGGGTGGGGCGGGGGTCGGACCGGGCCGCCTCCTCCAAAACCGCCGGGTCCATAGGGGCCGGTCGGGCCTCCCCTTCAAACCCGCCCACCACGATGGTCATTTCGCCCTTAAGTTCCCTGGCGGCCGCCCGGGCGGCCAAGTCCCCGAGGTCGGCGGAGATGAATTCCTCATGTAATTTGGTCATCTCCCGGGCCAGGAAGGCCGGGCGGGAGCCGAAAATTCGGGCCATGTCGGCCAGGCTGGCGGCCAGGCGGTGAGGGGCTTCAAAAAAGACCAGGGGCCAGGGCCAGGGGACCAGGCCGGCCAGGAAGGCCCGGCGGGCCGGGGGCCGGGCCGGGGGGAAGCCGGCGAAATGGAAGCGGTCGGCCGGAAAGCCCGAGGCGGCCAGGGCCGTGGTGACGGCCGAAGGGCCGGGCAGGGCCGAAACCGGGTAGCCGGCGGCCCGGGCCGCCCGCACCAGTTCCGCTCCGGGGTCGGAGACGGCGGGGGTGCCGGCATCGGTCAAAAGGGCCGCCCGGCCGCCTTCGGCCAGGACTTTTTCTATTACGGCCCAGGCCCGGCCGTGATTTTGTTCCCGGTAACTTATAAGGCGGCGCTTGAGCCCCAGGTGGTTCAGCAGTTTGAGGGCCCGGCGGGTGTCTTCGGCGCAGACCAGGTCGGCCGCGGCCAGGATATCCCCGGCCCGGCTGGTCAGATCGCCCAAGTTCCCCAGGGGCCCGGACACCAGCCAGAGGCCCCCGGCTTCCGGCCTTTTACGGTCCGCGCTCATAAGCCGTCCGCCTCGAAGGCCCGCGGGATGTGGTTGATCACCGGGGGCTCGCCGGGCGGGGCCACCACCTCCACCACGTCGAAACGGACCGGCCTATCCTGCCAGCGCTTAAACTTCAGGAACAGAAGCGCGACCTGGACCAGTTTGCGCCTTTTGCGCAAATTCACCGCCTCGGAAGGCGGTCGCCCGGCCCGGCTGCGGCTCTTGACCTCCACCACCACCACGGTTTCGCCGTCCAGGGCCACCAGGTCCAGTTCGCCCAGCCGGTTGACGTGGTTGCGGGCCGCCAGCTTGTAGCCCAGGGTCTCCAGGTGGCCGGCGGCCATATCCTCGCCCCTGTGGCCCAATTCATGGCGTTTATCCATAGAGTAATCCGACCTTGGACCGGACTTGAACCATGGTGGTTTCGGCCACGGCCCTGGCCCTGGCCGCGCCGGTCTTGAGAATGTCGTGGAGGGTGTCCGGAGCCTTCATCAGTTCGGCCCGTTTTTCCCGGTGGGGGGCGAAATGATTCCAGAGGCGGTCGATGAGGTCTTTTTTGACCTCTGAGTATTTCAGGCCGGGTTTGAGGTAGCGTTCGCGCAGTTCCTCCCGTTCTTCGGCCGAGGCGAAAAGGCGGTAGAGGGCGAAGAGGTTGCAGTTGTCCGGGTCTTTGATATCCGAAACGGCCCGGGTGTCGGTGACGATGGCCATGACCCGGTTTTTCAGTTCCTCGCGGGAAACGAAGATGTTTATGGCGTTTTCGTAGCTCTTGCTCATCTTCCGCCCGTCCAGGCCGGGGATGGTGGCCAGTTGGTCGTCGATGAGGGGTTCGGGGAGGGCGAAGGTCTCGCCGTAGAGGTGGTTGAAGCTGCCGGCTATGTCGCGGGCCACTTCCACGTGCTGTTTCTGGTCGCGGCCCACGGGCACCAAATGGGCCTGGTAGAGCAGGATGTCGGCGGCCATGAGGACCGGGTAGGCAAAGAGCCCGTGGTTGGGGGTCAAGCCCTGGGTCACCTTGTCCTTGTAGGCGTGGCAGCGTTCCAGGAGCCCCATGGAGGTGACGTTGGTCAGGATCCAGGTCAGTTCGGTGTGCTCCCGGACATCACCCTGGACCCAGAAGACGGCCTTCTCCGGGTCCAGGCCAAGGGCCAGGAAATCGGCGGCCGCATTCAGGGTGTTTTCAGCGAGGGTCGGAGCGTCGAAAACCGTGGTCAGGGCGTGTAAATTGACGATGAAACAGAACAGGTCGCTTTTTTCCTGCCACTCGATCATGGGCTTCATCATGCCGAAATAGTTGCCTATATGGAGCTGGCCGGAGGGCTGGATGCCGGACAGCACCCGGGTTCTGGGGTTCATGGGTTTATGCTCCTGGTTTTTCGATTCACCTTTTTGAGGAAGCGCTTTGTGACATAGCCCCGGTGTGGACTTTCACCACACTGATATGACACCCTCGCGGGCGCACATGGACCCCGGCTTTCGCCGGGGTGACGGTTGGGGGGTCCGTCATTCCGGCGGAAGCCGGAATCCACCCCAAAAAGTCGCCGCCGAGATGACGGAGGCGGTAAAGGCCAGAAAGTAATGATTCTGTCATTGCGGGCGAAGCGAAGTAATCCAGTCATATTCAAATCCACCATAGTAAGCTTGGCTCTGATTCGCGGGCTTGGATTCACTCAAACCTTCCATTCTATTTCCCTTGATTCTTTTGATTTACAGGTGCTTGTGCAAAAGGATTGATAATCAACTCAAGCCTTTGAATAATCTCATACGTACGGCGAATAAAAGTCTGAGCCGCGTCAGTCGATATTTCCTGATAAGAATGAGCTGAAATGTTCCTGTTGTAAAAATATTCTTTAATAACCTCTTTTAAATCTGGATTTTTAATGCGCTCTCGATGTTCATGCAGTTTAAAATTTTTATCTAATAACATTTTCAGGTTAGACATATTATCTGTGATGGCCAGACATACATAAATCATAGTTTCAGCCGCGTTTGAAAATGGTTGCAACAAGGCGGAAACAATTGGATCTGGCCGTATCTCGGTACTTGTGAGTGTAAAGCTAAGTTCCCCTTGCTCTAGCAACTTTTCTATTCCGGTAAATTTTCTTTTTTCCCATGGTTTGACGCGCCTATTAACAACACGAGCCAACCGGCTAAGCGATTCTTCCTCCAACACTTTAAGATTTAATTTAGCAACTTGTTTGGCAACTTGTTTGTTCACTTTTATCCGTGCAGGTTCAACCATACCAACTGATTGCTTGCGTGACAGTAACGCTGTTGATTTTTCTTCAAAAAAATCAAGCTCGGCCATAAGTTTGTTGTCAGTCATCATATGGGTGAAGCTGTCATACGAATAGGTGGTAACATCTTTCAGTTCGTCAATAGGCGAAATGCCTATCGAAATGGGAGCGGATTCAGCTACGCTAACGTCATTAATGCCGTCACCTATAAAAACCCAATTTTTGCTACCCAAGCCATATTTGCGTAGCGCAATTTTTACAAGTTCATGTTTCCCGTAAAAGTTACTGGTATTTAAAAAAGTAAGCTCCTCATCAATTTCACCACGCGCGCTGAAATAATATTTGCAAGCGGCGTAAGAATTATCCAGGTCAATGTTCAGGTCACGACAAGCTTTTTCGTTTAGGTTTTGAATTCCACCCGAAATCAATAAAGGAATGTATTTACTTCTGGCGAGACGAGTAAAGAAATTTATGACACCATCAACATAAGGAGCTGCGTCAATAACTTTATTAAACGTCTTTTCGTCCAATTTATGCCTGACGTGTAGCTTAATGCTCTCTTTTACCCATTCAGTGTATGCCCCCCCATATTTTTTTGAACCATATCCTCCCTTTTTCCATATTTCTTGGGTTCTAATTTCATCACATTTAGCTTCTGGCCCGAGCGCCTCGGCGATTGCAGTCCAAATATATGAGGCGTGTTGCGCACCTGCTATTTTATGCTGCTGGAATATTGTCCCCTCAACATCACAGACTAAAAGCCTCACGTTATTATGCTCCATTTAAAAATCTTGTATTATTTGGCTAAAGGAGAAGCCTAATTATGACGCATAGTGTCATAATAATAACTAATCAGCGCTCCCCTCGAACTCCCGACCGGTCCAGGCCTGGTGGCCCGGCACTTTGGCCCCCGGGGCCACCCGGCAGTTGTCCAGGTGACTGTAAGGGCCGATCTCCGCCCCCTCGCCCACGATGGTGCGGCCAGTGAGGATGACCCCGGGCCACAGGCGGACATCGCGCCCCAGGCGCACCGAGGCTTCAATGAAGGTGGAGGGGGGGTCCATCAGGGTGACCCCGGCCCTGAGCCAGGCCTCGTTGATGCGGTCCCGCAAAATAGCCTGGGCTTCTGCCAGTTCCCGGCGGTCGTTTATGCCCAGCACCTCGAAGCTGCTGGTTTCGGGTATCTCCACGGCCGCGGCCTTAAGTCCCCGCCGGCGGAAATCGGCGGCCACGTCGGTTAAGTAGTATTCCCGCTGGTCGTTGTCGGCCGTGAGATTTTCCAGGGCTTCAAAGAGGGGACCGGCTTCGGCCGCGTAAAGGCCGGAATTTATTTCCTGGATCAGGCGTTCGTCCTCGTCGGCATCCCGGTATTCGACGATGCGGGCCAGCCAGCCGGCCTCATCGCGGATAATGCGGCCGTAGGCCCCGGGGTCGGCCAGGCTCACGGTGAGTACCGACAGGTGGGCGCCCAGGGCCTGGTGGGCCCTTAAAAAACCCTCCAGGGTATTGGGGGAGATGAGGGGCACGTCACCGGCCATGATGAGGACCGGCCCCTGGAAATCGGACATGACCTCCCGGGCCTGGGCCACGGCGTGGCCGGTGCCGAGTTGCTCGGCCTGCCGGACGAAAATCGGCGCCGGGACTGAAAAGCCGTCCGGCCTGGGGGCGGCCAGAAACTCGATGGTCCGGGCCTCCACGGCTTCGGCCCCGAAACCGGTCACCAGGGCCAGCCGGGCCGGAGCCAGGTAGAGAGCGGCGTTCAGCACATGTTCCAGGATGGGCCGGCCCATCAGTTGGTGCAGCACCTTGGGGGTTTCCGATTTCATCCTGGTGCTGCGTCCGGCCGCCAGGACCAGCACCGCCGGGTTTTCCGCCATAATGGTTTCTCCTTATCAGGAAGCGCCTATTGGATTAAGCAGCGCTTCCCTAGGGCAAAAACCCCAAGTCGGCCGGCCTGACCGGCATGAGGGCCAGGGGGGCGGGGCCGCCGCCCTCCGGACTCAGGTCATAGGTGGCCAGGCTGTGGTGGCTGTGGCCGGCCAGATAATCCACCAGGCCCTGGGTGTCTTCGCCGCTGGAGGCGGCCTTGATGGCCAGGTTCAGGCTGTCGAAGGCCAAGGCGGAGATCCAGGTCGGGTGGGCCTTGTAGGCGTCGACAAACTGCCTGGTGAAATCACGCACGGCGGGATTGGCCTGGTCGGCCAGGTTCACGGCCGGCAGGCACAGCCGGAGGTTGAGCTTCTGGCTGTTGAAAGCCGCGCCCACATCCCGGAAGCCCAGGGCGGTCACCCCCCACAGGGGAACCTGGTCATAGCCGTTCTCGGCCAAATGGGGGGCCAGGCGCAGGGCTTCGGCCCGGTCCAGGGCCAGGATGGCCAAGTCCGGCCTGTTGCGGCCGAATTTGGCCAGGCCTTCCGGTTCCAGGGCCTGATCAAGGCTTAAGGTGACCACCTGGGCTTTGGGGTCCAGGGGTTTGATATTGGTCGCGGGCCTGGCGGCCGGGGCGCGGGTGTTTTCCGGGGCGGTCCGGTCCGCCCCTTCCTCCTGGCCGCCGCTTATAGCCGAAAGGGGCCGGTTAGGCTGGGCCAGGGTCTCGGTCAGGGCCTCAACCAGGGCGGCCTGCGCGGGCTCCGCACCGGTTATCAGGAGAAGCCGACCGGGACGGCGGCGCAGATTAAGTATCTCCAGGCCCAGGTGGCGGCCCTGTTCCCGGGCCGTGGGCATGAGCCGGAAAAACAGGCCCGGCCCCCGGCCGGCGGCCTCCTCGTTGGTGAGATAGGGCAGGAGCACGGGCTTGCGCAGATAGAGATAGCGTGGAGCGTCGGCGGCGAAACGGCTTTCGGTGAAATAGCCCAGCACCAGGGCCACGTTCCCCAGGTCGATCTCATCCAGGGCCCCCGGCCGGTTTTCATCGAGGATCTCCAGGCGGAAGCCCCCGCCCCAGGTTTGGAGGGCCAGTTCGGCCCCCTGACGGGCCTTGAGGCCCAGTTCGGCCAGGGGTCCGCTCCGGGGCGCGGCCAGGAGAAAAACAGCGGCCGATGTTTCCTGGGCCTGGGCCGGGGCCGACAGCCCGAGGGCGGCCAGGATAAAAAATTGCAAGTTTATTATTTTTTTTAGTATGTTCGTCATAGCATTCAGCTTATTTCCCCTCCCGGCGCCCGGTGCGGGCCCGCAGGAGGAGACGCACCGGGGCCAGGTCCAGGCCGAAGGCCTCTTTGAGGCGGTTGACCAGAAAGCGGCGATAGGAAAAATGCACCGCCTCCGGGTGGTTGGTGAATACCACGAAGGTCGGAGGCCTGGTCGCGGCCTGGGTGGCGTAGTAGAACTTCAGGCGACCGCGTCCGGCGTAGGGCGGCGTGTGCTGGGCCACGGCCGTTTCCATCACCCGGTTGACCTCGGCCGTCGGAGCCCGGAAGCGGTATTGAGCCATGAGGCGGTCGATGAGGGCAAAGAGTCGGTCGAGCCTGAGGCCGGTTTTGGCCGAGCCCGTGACCACAGGGGCCTTGGCCAGGAAGCCCAGCTTGAGGTCCAGGGACCTTTCCAGTTCCTTTAAGGCTTCGGCTTTGCCCCGGACCGCGTCCCACTTGTTGGCCAGGATGACCACCGGCCGCCCCTTTTCATGGGCGTAGCCGGCGATGTGGGCGTCCTGGTCGGCCAGGCCGGCCTGGGCGTCCACCACCAGTAGGGCCGCATCGGCCTGGTCCAGGCTTTTCAAGGCCCGGAGAACGGAGAGCTTTTCCAGCTTTTCATCCACCCGTCCCCGCCGCCGGACCCCGGCCGTGTCTATGAAGACATAATCCCGGCCGCCGGAGGTCACGGACACGGCCACCGCGTCGCGGGTGGTGCCCGGGCGGCTGTCCACCACCAGCCGGTCCTGGCCCGTCAGGCGGTTGATGAGGGAGGACTTGCCGGCATTGGGGCGGCCGATGACGGCCACCCGGGGCGGGGCCTCCTCGTCCCTTTCGTCCGCTTCTCCGGGTTCGGACATGAATCCGGCCAAGGCGGCCTTGAAATCGCTCAAGCCGTAGCCGTGGGCCGCGCTCACCGGCCACAGCCCGTCCAGGCCCAATTCGTGGAAATCGATCAGGGCCGCTTCTTTTTCCGGGCTGTCGATCTTGTTGACCGCCACCAGGTGGGGCCGGCCGGAGCGGCGGATGAGCCGGGCCAGTTCCCCATCGTGGGGGGTGGGGCCGCTCCGGCCGTCCACCACCAGGACGGTCAGGTCGGATTCTTCCAGGGCCACCAGGGCCTGGGCCTTGATCTGGTTGATCAGGGGGTCCAGGCCGGAGGGGTCGAAGCCGCCGGTGTCGATGATGGTCCCCTGGCGGCCCTCAAAGCTTAAGGTGCCGTAATGGCGGTCGCGGGTGACCCCGGGGCGGTCGTCCACCAGGGCCTGGGGCCGGCCCACCAGGCGGTTGAAGAGGGTGGATTTGCCGACATTGGGCCTCCCCACCAGGGCAATGAGGGCTCCCATTCAGCGGGCCTCCAGGGCGGCGGCCGTCTCTTCCACCACGGCAACCAGGCTTTTGAAGCGCCGGAGGGGCGGCCGGCTGAAACGGCGCCGGAGCCGGCCGGCCACCGGCTTCATGGCCCGGGTGTAGCCGGTCTTTCCGGCCAGGGTCAATTTGCCGAAAGCCCCCAGGACCTGCATCAGGCGGGCCGCGCCCAGCCAGAGGAGTTCCCGGCGGAAGGCCCGGTGACGGCCTGGCCGGCCGGCTTCCGAAAGATACAAATTAGTGAGGTCACCCTGGCTCTCTTCGGGGAGATCATCGAAGGGGTGGTCATCCAGGAGGCTGGCCAGGTCATAGGCGGCGGGGCCCAGGCGGGCCCCCTGCCAGTCCAGGATAAAAACTTCCTCTCCCCGGACCATGAGGTTGCGGCCCTGGAAATCGCGGTGCATCAGGCAGTCCGTTTCCGGCCCGGCCGCCCGGGCGAATTCCCTGGCTTCGGCCCAGGCCGGGCGGGGTATTTTCAGGCCCAGGTAATCAATGGCGAAGGATTTCAAAAAATAACCAACTTCCTGGCGGGCGATCAGGGTGGCGTTGTAGGTCCGGGTCTGGCAGGCCCAGGCCGGGCTCCACCCCTGGAGCCCTTCGCGGTGAAAACGGGCCAGGTTGACCACGGCCCGGGGCAGACGGTCCAGTCGGTCGGGCCGGTCGTTCAGGCGATCGTCCCCCAGGTCGTCCAGGAGGAAAAACCCCCGCTCCAGATCGTGAGCCCGGATGCGGGGCAGTGGCAGGCCCTTGAACCACAGGTGGCGGCCTATCCTGAGCCAGGCCAGGTTTTCGCGGCGGTCGGGGCCGTGGAGGGCCAGGAGGCCCAGGCCGGGCAGCCGGAAATAGCGGCGGAGGCCGCCATCGGCGGCCAGGGGGATCAGTCCGGGGCGGGCCCCCAAAACGTCTTTGAGCCAGACGGCCAGGCCGGCGGGGATGTCAATCTTCGGGCTGGGCACAGAAAACACCGCCGTTCACGCGGGTATCGGGCGGCACCGGCCCGGCGATGACTGCGTCCACGGCCGAGGCCCCCCGGGCCAGACAGACGCCGGGCCAGATGACGCAGTTTTCCGCCGAGGCCTCTTTTTCAATTACGGCCTCGGCCCCCACCACGTTCCAGCCGGCGAGGCTCCCGGTGATTTGGGCCGTGGAATGGATGATGGACCGGCCCGCGGCCAGGTCCCGATTCAGGCGCCAATAGTCCTCCGCCTCACCCATGTCGCACCAGATGGCCGGGTCGTAGGTCCAGCCGAAGATATCCCGGCCTTCGGACAGGAGTCTCAAAAAGACCTCTATGATGTCGCTTTCCCCTTCCCTTATCAGTTCGAAGATGTCCGGGGAGAGGGCCATGGCCCCGCTGTAGGTCTGGCGGGCCGCTTCCCCGGGGACCGGCCCGGGGGCCCGGAAGTAGAGGATGCGTCCGTCCCGGCCCAGGGAGACCTTGGCCTGTTCGCGCCCGGCCAGGAGACCCAAGGTAGCCAGGCGGCCGGGGTTGGCCAGGTGCTTCAGGGCCAGCTTGACCACGTCAAAGTCGGTGAAGATGTCGGCGTTTATCACCAGGAATTCATTCTTGCCCAACAGGGCCTCGGCCCTCTTGATCCCGCCGCCGGTACCCAGTATCTCCTCCTCCGGGGAGGGTATTATCTCCAACAGGCCCTTGAAGCTCTCGGCCAGGTTTTGGATATGGTCCAGCATCAGGCCGGCCTGGTGGTGGACATTGATGACCGCCCGCTTGACCCCGGCCGAAACCAGGGCTTCGGCCCACCATTCCAGCATGGTCTTGTTCAGCACCTGGAACATGGGCTTGGGCCGCAGCCCGGTCAGGGGCAGGAGGCGGCGGCCGTAACCGGCGCCCAGTATCATGGCGGTCTTGATCATGATCGTTCCCCTCAGCCGTCGCTGTAGCCGAATTCAAGAAGGGCCGAGCGCTTCTTGCTCCAGTCGCGGGTGGCCCGGACGAAGAGCTGGAGATGGACCCTGGCCCCCAGGAAACGTTCCAGCTCCAGCCGGGCGGCCCGGCCGATGCTTTTGAGCCGGGCTCCGCCGGCGCCGATGACGATGCCCTTCTGGCTGTCCCGCTCCACATGAATGGTGGCCGAAAGGCGCATGAGTTTTCCCTCGGCCTTGAATTCATCTAGGGTCACGGCCGTGGCGTAGGGCACCTCGCGGCTGGTGAGCCGGAAGACGGCCTCACGGATCATTTCCGCGGCAATGACCCGCTCGGGCTGGTCGGTCAGGGCGTCCTCGGGGTAAAAGGGCGGATTTTCGGGCAGAAGCTTAATTATCTCCCCCTCCAGGGCCGCCAGGCCGTCACCGGTCCTGGCCGAAACCGGGACCAGGGCGGCGGGGCCGGCCGCGGCCTGTATTTCGGCCAGGATCGGGAGTAAAGCGGTCTTGTCAGGCGCGGCGTCGATTTTATTGACCGCGGCCAGGAGCTTTCCCGGCTCCAGGGGCCGCACCGCCTCCAGGGCCAGCTGGTGTTCCCGGCCGCGCTTAAGGCCGTCCACCACCCAGAGGACCAGGTCGCTGTCGCTGATGGCGGATCTGGCCCGGTTCATCATCTCCCGGTTCAGCGGCTGGCGGCCCGGTTCGTGCAGGCCCGGGGTGTCCCAGAAGATCAACTGGGCCTCCGGCCGGGTCAGGACGCCCAGGATGCGGTGCCGGGTGGTCTGGGGCTTGTCCGTGACTATGGCCACCTTTTCGCCCAAAAGACGGTTCAGAAGGGTCGATTTGCCCGCGTTGGGCGCGCCAACTATGGCCACGAAGCCGGCCCGATGCCGTCCTTCCGTCCCGATGGTCGTCCCGGTAGTCATGGTCAGGCTTCTCCTTTGAGCCTGGCCAGGGCCGCCCGGGCCGCGGCCTGTTCGGCTTCTTTTTTGGAGCCGGCCTCGGCCTCGGCCAGGCGTTCGCCCCTGAGGCTGATGCCTATGAAAAAACGGCGGGCATGGGCCGGACCCCGGGTATCCAGAAGTTCATACTCCGGGGGCCCCAGGGAGCGTCTTTGGGTCTCTTCCTGAAGGCGGGTCTTGTAATCCGGCAGCATATCAGCCCAGGTTTCGGGCCGGTCCAGGTAGGGCCGCCACAGATCCAGGGCTTCGGTCCTGGCCTGATCCAGCCCGCCGTCGAGATAAACGGCCCCCAGGAGGGCCTCCACGGCATCGGCCAGTACGGACGGCTTGTCCCGGCCCCCGCCCTGGACTTCGCCCGGCCCCAGGATCAGGGCTTGGCCCAGGTCCAGGCTCCTGGCCACCTCGGCCAGCCGGGCCTCGCAGACCAGGCCGGCCCTGATGCGCGACATCTCCCCTTCGGTCAGCCGTGGCTCGTGGCGAAAGAGGAAATCGCTAATGACCAGGTCCAGCACCGCATCGCCCAGGAATTCCAGGCGCTGGTTGTCCGTTTCCCGGCCGGGCCCGGCCCCGGCCGAACGGTGGGTCAGGGCCGAGGTCAGAAGGTCCGGTTCATGGAAAATATGTTTGAGGCCGGTCAGGTTCACCGGAAATCCCCTCGGAGAGGCGGGCCTTCAGGTGGCCGGTCAGGCCGTCGAAGCCGCCGTTGCTCATGACCACGATGATGTCGCCGGCCCGGGCCTCGTCGGCCAGGTCCGTCCCCAGGCTCAAGCCGTCATCGAAAAGCCTGGCCCGGCCGCCGAGGTCGTCGGCCAGGCGGTCGGGATCCAGGCGGTCGTCGGCCGGAGCCTTGTGGGGGTCCGGGGGCCGGCGCAGAAAGACCAGGTCGGCCAGGGCCAGGGCGGCGGCGTAGTCTTTTTGAAAGACGGCCCGGCGGCTGGTGTTGCTGCGGGGCTCAAAGGCGGCCAGGAGCCGCCGGCCGCCGTGGGCCGCCTTAAGGGCGGTCAGGGTGGCGGCCACGGCCGTGGGATGATGGGCGAAATCATCGACCAGGGTCACCCCCCCGAAGTCGCCCAGGACTTCCTGCCGCCGCCGGACTCCCTTAAACCCGGCCAGGGCCGGGGCCAAGGCCCGGCCATCGCCGCCCGCGCCCAAAAGCGCCGCCGAGGCGGCCGCCGCGTTCAGGACATTATACACCCCGGGCCGGTTCAAGGACAAGCGGGCGAAAAAGCCCTCCGGGCCCGCCAGTTCGAATTCCGAACCCGAAGGTATGTTTTTGAGATTGGACACCCGCCAGTCGTTCTCCGGGTCCAGGCCGTAGAATTCCGCCCGGGCCGCGGTCCGGGCGGCCACCCGCCGGACCAGGGGACTGTCGCCCCAGGCTATGAGGCGGCCTTCGGCCGGGATCAGGCCCATCAGGCTTTCAAAAGCCGCGATCACCGCATCCAGGTCGGGATAGATGTCGGCATGGTCGAACTCCACCGAGGTCAGGATGACCGTGTGGGGCCGGTAGTGGATGAACTTGGGGCGCTTGTCGAAGAAGGCGCTGTCGTATTCGTCGCCTTCTATGATGAACCAGCCGCCTCGGGGCAGCCGAAAGGGGCGGGGAAAGTCCAGCCCGTCCCCGCCGATGAGAAAGCCGGGGTCAAGCCCCGCGGTTTCGAAGATCCTGGCGGCCAGGGCCGTGGTGGTGGTCTTGCCGTGGCTGCCGGCCACCACCAGGTTGCGGGTGCGGTCCAGCCAGAACCGGTCCAGGGCCTGGGGCAGGGACAGATAGGGCCGGCCCAGTTCCTTTAAGCGGGCCAGGACCGGGAAGGCGCGGGTGACCACGTTGCCCACCACGACCAGGTCGCTGTCCGGGGGCAGGGTCTCCGGGCCGTAGCCGGAGAAGACGGTCAGGCCCAGGTCATCAAGTATCTCGCTGGTGGGCGGGTAGAGTGGGCCGTCCGAGCCGGTGACCAAGTGGCCGGCCTCGGTAAGAAGGCCGGCCAAGGCGGCCATGGCCACTCCGCCTATGCCCAAAAGGTGGATCTTAAGGGGCGGCCCGGCCGTGAATTCCGCATGGTTCAGCCCGGGGTCCAGTTCGAAATTTTCCATGATCGAGCCGGTCCCCCTGTTCAGCGGGTCCAGAATTCCGGCAGGAACAGGATCAGGAGGGTGAAGAATTCCAGGCGGCCAAGGAGCATCTCCAATATGAGAATGCCCTTGGCCGGAGTCGGCAGCGACGAGAAGCCCAGGCCCAGGTCCAGGCCCACGTTGCCCAGGGCCGAGGCCGAGGCGGCCAGGGCCGAGAGTATGTCCAGGTCCAGGGCGGTGAGGGCCAGGGCCGAGGCGGCCAGGACGACCAGGTAGAGGGCCCAGAAGGACCAGACCGTGGTCATGAGCCGCTCGGGGACGGGATGGTCGCCCAGCCGGAGGCCGATGACCGCCCGGTGATGGATGTGCTGGCGCAGATCCCGGTGGAGCCCCTTGAACAGCAGGATCCAGCGCAGGCATTTGACGCCCCCGCTGGTGGAGCCGGTGCAGCCGCCCAGGAAGAACAGGCCGAAGATCAGGCCGTGGGTGATGCCCGGCCACTGGAGCCAGTCGGCGCTGGCCAGGCCGGCGGTGCTGGTCACCGAGACCACCTGGAAAAAAGCCTGGCGCAGGGTCTCCCAGGGGCTTCCGTAGTGGCCGACGGCCATAAGCGAGAGGCTTATGAAAAGGGCGCTTAATACTATGATCAGGGTATAGACCCTGGTCTCGGTGTCCTTGAACAGGCTGCGCCAGTCGCCCCGGGCCGCCTGGTAGTAAAGGGCGAAGTTCAGGCTGCCGAGGAACATGAAGACGGTGAAGAGCACTTCCAGGCCCGGGTGGCCGTAGTGGCCGATGGACAGGTTCCGCGTGGCGAAGCCGCCGGTGGCCACGGCGCTGAGGCCGTTGCAGACGGCTTCGAACCAGGACAGGCCAAAAGCCTTGGCCAGAGTGACCAGGATGACGGTCAGGCCCAGGTAGATGGTCCAGAGTATCTTGGCGGTCTGGGCAATGCGGGGACGGAACCGGGCCTGCCCCAGGGAACTTTCATTGCGGAAAAGGTGCAGCCCGCTGACCCCCAGAAAGGGCAGCACGGCCAGCATCAGCACGATGACGCCCATCCCGCCCAGCCAGTGGGTCAGGGCCCGCCACAACAAAAGGCCCGGCGGCAGTTGGTCCAGGTCGGTCAGGATGGTGGCCCCGGTGGTGGTGAACCCGGAGGCGGATTCAAACAGGGCGTCCATAAAGCCGGGCAAAAGACCGCTTAAAAGATAGGGCAGGGCTCCGGCCAGGATGATCAGGGGCCAGGCCAGACCCACCACGGCCAAGCCGTCCCGCCCCCTTATTTCCGGGGCTTCGGCCCGTTGCCGGCGGCCCAGGAAAATGAGCAGGCCCGCGGACGTGGCCGCGGCCAGGGCCGAATAGCAGAAGGCCGGCCAGGTGCCATCGTCCAGAAAAATGGCCGGCCCGGTCATAAGGCCCAGGATCACGGCCAGGAAGGCCAGAACCTGGCCGCAGATATAGGCGATGAGGCGCGGGTTTATGGTCAGGCTGGAGCGGGTCATTAGCTGGTATTACCGGCCCGGTTCACTTGGCGCCCAGGAGTTTTTCCACAGCGCTGATGGCCTCGGGCCTGGTCACCACGGCCAGGATGTCGCCGGCTTCGACGACCGTGATGCCCCGGGGTATGATGACCTCCTCGCCCCGGGACAGGGCCGTGGCCAGGGAGCCTTCGGGGAATTTGACGTCCATGAGCCTTTTCCCGGCCAGGGGGCTGCGGCCCGGCACCTGGAATTCGATTATCTCCGCGTCCTCGTTGATCAGGGCGGCCACGGAAATGACCCGGCCCCGGCGCAGGTATTTCAGCACGGCTTTGGCCGCGGCCACCCGGGTGGAGACCATGGCCCCCAGCCCGATGGCGGTCACCAGGGGGGCGTAGGAGGAACGGTTGACCCGGGTGATGGTCTGGCGGGCCCCCAGGCGCTTGGCCACCAGGCAGGAGATGAGGTTTTTTTCATCGTCCGTGGAAACGGCGATGAAGGCGTCGGCCTCGGCGGCGTTTTCCTCCAGGAGAAGTTCCTGGTCGGTGCCGTCTCCGCGGATGATCATGGCCTTGGGCAGGCGCTGGCTCAGATATTCACAGCGGTTCTGGTCCGCTTCTATGAGCGTGACTATGAAATCCCGGGGGTCATCGGTCAGGCGGCGGGCCAGGTGAAAACCCACTTCCCCGCCGCCGACAATGGTCACCCGCCGCACCGGATCCCTGGTCAGGCCGAAAAAGGCCCGCACCTTCTCGGTATCCTCTTCGCCGGCCACTACGTAAACCAGGTCGCCGGCCTTAAGGACCGTGTCGCCCCTGGGGATGAAAAGCCGGCGGCGGCGGTGGATGGCGGCCAGGAGGAGGTCCGGCCGCTCTTCGGCGTGAATATCGGCCAGGGTCCTGTTGAGGAGGGGGTGCCCGGGGTGCAGCTTCAGGCCCGCCAAATGGAGGCGTCCCCGGGCCACTTCGATGACGTCCGCCACCCCCGGGAACCGGATGAAGTCCATGATGGTCTCCACCGCCTCCAGGCTGGGGTTGATGAGAAAATCAATGCCCAGATCTTCCCGGAAGCGCGTCTCATCGAAGGATTCGAAGTAGCTCAGGGAGCGGATGCGGGCCAGGCGCTTGGTTTCGGACGGGGCCAGGAGCTGGGCCAGGCGGCAGGCCAGGATGTTGGTCGCATCGCTGCCGGTGACGGCCACCAGGAGGTCGGCCGCGGACAGACCGGCCGCGTTTAAGGTTTCAGGGTCGGCGCCCTGGCCGTGGACGACCTGAAGGTCCATGGCCTCGGCGGCCTGGTCCAGACGGGCCTGGTCCCGGTCCACCAAGGTCACTTCGACCTTTTCCCGGGCCATCCGGCCCGCTATGTGCCAGCCGACTTCCCCGGCTCCCAGGACCACGACCTTCATGGCGCGGGCCTTTTAGGAAACCCGGCTGCCCGGGGCTATGGGGACGGCGGGGGTGAGGAGGGTCAGTTCCTCTCCCCCGGGACCGGGCCGGGAGGCGGCCAGGACCATGCCCTGGGAAGTGATGCCCATGAGCTTGGCCGGAGCCAGGTTGGCCGCCACCACCACCAGGCGGCCGACCATATCCTCGGGCCGGAAATGTTTGGCCATACCGGCGACTATGGTGCGCTCCTCCGTCCCCAGGCTGACCTTCAGTTTCAGGAGCTTGTCGCTCTTGGGCACGGCTTCGGCCGCCAGCACCTCGGCCACACGCAGTTCCAGGCGCCTGAATTCGTCTATGGTGACGATCTCCGCAGCCGGCGGCTCCTCCGCCGGGGGCGGGGAAGGCGCCGGTTTTTCAGCCTTGGAGGCTGCGGGGCCGCCGCCTAATTCCACACGGGGGAAGAGGGCCGGGCCGGCCGCCGCCGGGCGGCCGGGGGCCAGATCACGCCGCAGCCCGGCCAAGTCCAGGCCCATCCGGCCCGGGTCCAGGCCCAGGCGCCGCCAGATCTCTTCGCCGGTGCGGGGCATGACCGGCCAGACCAGGGCTCCGGCCAGGGCCAGCCCCTCCACCAGGCTTCTTAATACCGCGGCCAGACGGCCTTTTTTTTCAGGGTCCTTGGCCAGGGCCCAGGGGGCTTCGACGTCGATGAGCTTATTCAGGCGGCCGACCAGTTCCCAGGCCGAAGCCAGGGCCTTGTGGACGGCCAGGCTTTGAAAGTTGACCCGGTATTCTTCCGTAAGGCGGCCGGCCAGGTCCCGCCCCGGGACATCCTCCGAATCCTCGGGCAGGACGCCCCCGCCGAAGCGGGCCAGCATGGCCAGGGAGCGCTGCCAGAGATTGCCCAGGTCGTTGGCCAAATCGGAGTTGTAGCGCCCCACCAGGGCGTCCTCCACGAATTCGCTGTCCAGACCGAAGGCCATGTCCCGGGCCAGAAAATAGCGGAAGGCCTCGACCCCGTAGATATCGGACAGGCCCAGGGCATCCACGGCGTTGCCGACGGATTTGCCCATCTTGGCCTGGCCCAGCTGCCAGTAGCCGTGGACGTTCAGGTGCTGAAAAAGAGGCAGGCCCGCACTTTGGAGCATGGTGGGCCAGAAGATGGCGTGGGGTTTTAGGATGTCCTTGGCGATGAAGTGCTGGGCGTGGGGCCACCAGCGGCCGAAGGGTTCCTCTTCGGGCCAGCCGATGGCGCTGATGTAGCTGATGAGGGCGTCGAACCAGACATAGGTGACGAACTTGTCGTCGAAGGGCAGATCGATGCCCCAGTTCAGGCGGCTTTTGGGCCGGCTGATGCACAGATCTTCCAGGGGTTCCCGCAGAAGTCCCAGCACTTCGTTGCGGTAGCGTTCTGGCCGGACGAAGTCGGGGTTCTTTTTCAGGTGATCGAGGAGCCAGTCCTGGTAGGCGCTCATGCGGAAGAAGTAGTTTTCCTCCTCCACGTAATTGGGGGGGGTGCGGTGGTCCGGGCAGAGGCCGCCCTCAAGTTCCTTTTCGGTGTAGAAGCGTTCGCAGCCCACGCAGTAGTGGCCGCCGTAGCGCCCGAAGTAGATATCGCCTTTCCGGTTGACCCGTTCCAGAAAGTCGGTCACGGCCTTACGGTGCCTCTCTTCGGTGGTGCGGATGAAGCCGCCCGGTTCCGCGTGGAGCCTGGGCCAGGCTTCCCGGAAGAGGGCGCTTATACGGTCGGCGTAATCGAGGGGAGCCTGGCCGTTCTGGGCCGCGGCCTGGGCTATCTTGTCGCCGTGCTCGTCGGTTCCGGTGATGAAGAGGGCTTCCCGGCCCGCCAGCCGGTGAAAGCGGGCGAAGGCATCGGTGATGATGGTGGTGTAGGCGTGCCCCAGGTGGGGACGGGCGTTGACGTAATATATGGGCGTGGTGGCGTAGAAGCGCATTTCGTGATCCTTAAGGGGTCGGGGCCGGCGGCTGTTTCCGGCAAACGCCGTATTTGGCCGGTTTCAGCGGTAGCCCTGTTTTTTCCTCAGATGCTTGGCCAGGGTGGAAAACAGTTCCTGGACATTGATGGGCTTGTTAATGTGGTCGTTCAGGCCGGCTTTAAGGCTCAATTCGCGGTCGCCGCTCATGGCGTGGGCGGTCATGGCGACTATTGGCAGGTCATTGAAGGGCCCCAGGGCCCTGATTGCCCTGGTGGCCTCAAAGCCGTCCATCTCCGGCATCTGAATGTCCATCAGCACCATGTCGTAGTCCTTTTCCCGGACCATGCGCACGGCCTCCCGGCCGTTGTCGGCTATGTCCACCTCCAGCCCCGCGTTCTTGAGGATGCGGCTGGCCACCAGTTGATTGACCTCGTTGTCTTCGGCCAGGAGGATCCTGGCCCCGAGGTATTCCTTGACCATGGCCATTTCGTGGGCTTTTTTGAGCTTTGATTCCTTTTCCGGCAGGGTCCGGCCGAAGATGTCCACCAGCATGTTGAGCATGGTGGAAGGGGAAAGCGGCTTGGTCATGACGTTGCGGATGCCGCTGCGTCGGGCCACGCCCAGGACATCGTCGCGATTGTAGGCCGTGGCCATGATGATGACCGGCAGATCGTCGGCGGAGACGATTTCATGGATCTTGTCGGCGGTCTGGATGCCGTCCATATCCGGCATCTTCCAGTCGATGACCAGGAGATCGAACTTGCGATCCCGCCCTTTCCACTCCTGGATGACCTCCACGGCCCCGGCGCCGCTTTGGGCGGTCATGACGATGAAACCCATGGCCTTGAGAAATTCGCTCATTATCTCCAGGGCCACCAGGTTGTCATCCACCAGGAGGGCGGTAAGGCCCCGGAAGTCCTTGCTTCTGGCCAGGTAACGCTGGCCGGCGGCGTGGACGCCGAAGTCGGCGGTGAAGGAGAAGGTGCTGCCGATGTTTTGCGTGGAGTCCACCCAGATGCGGCCGCCCATCATCTCCACCAGGCGCTTGGAGATGACCAGGCCCAGGCCCGTGCCGCCGAAGCGGCGGTAGGTGGAGACTTCGGCCTGGGTGAAGGCCTGAAACAGGTTCCGGGCCTGGGTGGAGGAAAGGCCGATGCCGGTGTCCTGGACTTCGAATTTCAGAGTGACCCGCTCTTTTTTCTCCTTCACCGTGGAAACCCGGAGCGACACCTGGCCCTCGGAGGTGAACTTGACCGCGTTGTTGGAAAGGTTCGAGAGTATCTGGGTCAGGCGGATCGGGTCGCCCACCAGGCCCACGGGCGTATCCGGCGGCACATGGAGAATGTATTCCAGGCCCTTTTCGCTGGCCTTGTTGGAAATGAGATCCACCACGTTCTGGAGCACATCGTGGAGATTGAACTCCGCCTGCTCCATTTCTAGCTTGCCGGCCTCGATTTTGGAAAAGTCCAGGATGTCGTTGATGAGGCGCAGGAGGGTGTCGGCCGCGCCCTCGCTCTTCTGGAGATATTCCTGCTGGATGTCGGTCAGTTCGGTCTGCCTGGTCAGGTGCAGGAGTCCCAGGATGGCGTTCATGGGGGTGCGTATTTCGTGGCTCATGCTGGCCAGAAAGTCGCTCTTGGCCCGGTTGCTGTTCTCGGCCGCTTCCCGGGCCTTTTTCAGGCTTTCGGCCTCCTTGAGCAACTCGTCTATCCGATTGAGGAGGGACCGGCGCTCAAGCTCCCATTCGGCGGGGCCGGCGGCCCGGTGAAGCTGGCCGCCAGACCGGGACCGATCCGGGGCGCTGTCTTCCGTCCGCTTCTGACTCATTAGCCGCTCCCCATGACCTGACGATCCGGGGCCTAAAAATTTCAGCGGTTCCGGGAGGCTCCCGAAACCGGCCTTAAAGGCCGGGATCGCGGACTTAAGGCCTTATCAGACCCCGAGTCTTGATTGTAATTCATTATATATCAATGAGTCAGGCTTGTAAATGGCTCTAAGGGGCCCCTGTCGGGAGGCACGGTCCGGGCGGGCGGCGAAAAACTGGACAGCCGGGGGCCGGCTTTGGGGGGAGCCCCGGCCGAAAAGCGGGGTTTTACTTGGCCGCGGGTTGGGCGCGGTCGTAGTGAGGGGCGAAGACGTCTTTCAGCCTCTTGGGGCAGGCCATGCTGGTTCGATTGGCGCATTTGGGGCTGGAGCCGCTGGTCTCGAACCAAAGGCAGATCCTGGCTTCGTCGCAATCCGGCTGCGTGGCCAGGGGCGAGGCGTTTTCGGGAGAGAGAAAGATAGTGGTTGCCATGGATGACCTCCCCGTCCGGCAAAAGTCCGGACGGGATTATTTAGTTGCAATATTCAAGCCAACTCAGTTGGCGACCGCCGGCACCCGCACTTCGTAGGTCCCGGAAAAAGCGGACTCCAGAATCTGGGGGTTCAGGATCCGCAAAGTCTTGTAATCGCAGCCCGCAGCCTTGGCCAAGTGGGGCCAGCCGCTCCGGTCCGGCACGGAAATCGTCCGCCGGCCGGTCATCAGCGGCCGGTAAGCCTGTTCCGGCGACGAGGCGGTGAAGCCGTAACCTGCCGGATTTTCCAGGATTATTTTAATGGCCGCTATCCGATAAACGTAACGTTCGGTCTCCCGGGGCAGGTCCAGTTCACTGTAGTCCCGGACTCCCTGTTCGGCCATGGCCTTTCTGATCCTGGTCGGCCCGGCGTTGTAGGCGGCCATGGCCAGGCGCCAGTCGCCGAAGTCGGCGTGGAGCGATTTCAGATAGGTCTTGGCCGCTTCCAGAAGGTCTTCCGGCAAATGCCGCTGGTCGAGCCGGCCATTGACGGTCAGGCCGAAAAGGCGGGCCGTGGCCGGCATGAACTGCCACAGCCCCAAAGCCCCGGCCGGGGAAGCCACCCCGGGCCGGAGGTCGCTTTCGGCCACGGCCAGATATTTCAAATCATCCGGCAGGCCCGAAGCTTTCAGGCCGGCCTCGATGAGGGGGAAATATTCCAGCGCCCGGCGACGCCAAAGGGCCACCTGGGCCGGCTGGTTGACTATGATTATAAACTCAGTCTCCAGCCGTTCGCGGACCGAGGGGCGGCTCAAATCCAGAATCTGGCCGCAGAAGACAACCTCGGGCGGCAAGGCGTGGTCCGTCTTGGGCGACCGACCGCTCCAGGTCTCCGGGCGTCCTTCACCCGAGCGGCCTGTTTCATTCACGCCGTTGCAGGCCCCCCCCACTCCAAGGACCATGATCAGGCCGGCCAACCGGGCATATTCCAATATAGAGGTCACTTAAAGCCCGTCAAGCCGTAGTCATGTCTTTCCTTAGCCATATAGCGGAGCAGGTTCCGAGTATAGCCAAACCGGCCCCAAATGGCAAGCGGTTTATTCTTTTTTATTTTGCGAAAGGGGTCATTTTCAGGCTTGCGCCCGCCGGTCCCGGCCGCGCCGGACCGCGGCCCGGAAGAGTTCCACCAGGTCCATCTCCCTGTCCAGGAGGCGGTCGGCCAGGGCCAGGAGTTCCGCGCCCCTTTGGCGGTTCTGGTCATAGAGGCAGGAGTAGCGCCGGCTGTCCAAGAGGAAATAGGCTTCGGCCAGGGCGTCGGTCAAATAGCGCCGGCTCAGGTTAAGGGCCAGGGCCCGCCAGACCGCCGGCAAAAGGGCCGCGTCCGCCTCGCCGAGGTCAAGGCCGGTCTCGGCGTAGCCTTCCACCACGGCCGCGGCCGCGGCCCAGTCATCTTCGGTTTCGGCGGCCCCGCCGAAGGAGCGCAGCATTTCCCCCACATCCGCCAGGAAATGGCCCAGGCCGGCCGTGTCCCAATCCAGGACGGTCCTGATCGTCCCGGTCTCGTCCTGGAGGAAATTTTCGGCCTTGGGGTCGCCGTGGATGACGACCTCCCGCAGGCGGAAGATATCCAGGAAAGCCGGGTGGAGGGGCAGTTCGCGGGCCGAGGCGGCCATTTTTTCCCAAAGGGGGAGGATGGCCGGCTGGTGGGGATGGCCGCGGTAGCGGTCCGGCCAGAGGGACAGTTCTTCGACCGGGGCCAGGCGCCGATTGGTGAACTCGCCTTCCGGCAGGGGCAGGAGATGGATCGGGGCCGGCCGGTTGAGGATATGGTGCAGCCCGCCCAGGACCAGGGCCGCGCTCCTGGCCCCGGCCGGGTCTTTGGCCGCCGGACGACCGGGACGGAAGGCGGTCAGGCGCCAGGCCCCGCCCCAGCCGGGCCGGACGGCCAGCCAGCGGCCCTCGAGGTCCGGGAAGATGGGCGGGGCCAGGTTTTCCGCGCCGCGCTCGGCCAGGGCCCGGACTATCCGCCGCCAGTTGAGGCCCAAGGCTTCGTCGTTATTGAAGAAGTGGCTCAGACGCTGCAGAATGAAGCGCTGGCCGGAGCACTCCACCTCGAAGGTCAGGTTGACCCGCCCCCCGGAGAGGGGCCGGGCCCGGGGGGAGGTCAGGCCGAAACTGTCGCGGGCGACTTCTTCGGCCTGTCTGGAATCGGACTCGCGGCCTGGGGCGCTGGTTTCCATGATGATCTCAATTTTGCTTAGCCGCAGCCGGCGGCCCTCCGCTTTCCGGGGCGGCCCTGGGGGGGGCGGGGACCTCGGCCGGCCGGGCGCTCTTGTCTTCCCCGGCCAGGGACAGGCGGCGCAGGATGAAGCGGCTCAGGGCCCCGGGCTGGGTCAGGAGTTTGGGTTCCAGGTTGGCCAGGGGTATCTCGGCCCGGGCCATGCTTTTATGGCCCCCGGCCGAGCCTAAACTCTTGAAGGCCGCCTGGGCCAGCCGGCCCATATTCTGCCGGAAGCCGCCGGCCCGGAAGATGACCACCAGTTTCTGGTCGCTGAGACCGGCGGCCACGGCCCGATTCACTCCGCTGATTTTCATGAGAAAATCGGCCACTATGACCAGGGTGTCGGCATGATCGACCTTGCTGAGGAAGGTATAGGCCATGTTGCGCCGGAAAACCGCGGCGGAAAGACCGGCCAGGAAATGCTTGAAGGAAGAGCGGGCCAGGGGGGCTCTTTCGATATCCATTAGGCATTCGGAGTGGATAAGGGGGTGTAGCCAGCGGAAGGCCCGCATGTCCAGGGTCTGGCCCTGGCGGACGAAATTCTGGGTGTCGGTCTTGATGGCGTAGAACATGGCCGTGGCCAGCCTGGGGTTGGGCTTGATCTTGGCGGCCTTAAGATAGCCGGCCAAAAGAGAGGCGTTGGCCCCCACCTCGGACCTTATATCCACATAGTCCGGGACCGGGGCCCCGGGGACCAGGGCGGTGGGCGGATGGTGGTCGATGACGGCATTGAAGGCCAAGTCACAGGTCAGGGGGGAGTGGGCGGGCTGGGAATCCACCATGACCAGCCTGGAAAAGCCCGAGGGCAGGGCCGGAGACCAGGGCTCGAGGGTCAGCTTCAGAAAATCCAGGAGCCGGAGATTGTCGGGCCGCTTCATCTGGTTGGTGGAGGCCACCACCACCTGGGAGGCGTGCCGCCATAGGATCCTTTTTACGGCCGCCGCGCTGGCGATGGCGTCCGGGTCGGCGCTGATGACGATGAGGACCCGGTCGTCCCCGTGAAAGACTTTCAGGAAGGCGGCCAGGCGGTCGCGGTCGGCCGCTTCCCGGCCGAGGGTGGGGGTCAGAAGGCGGGGGGCGGCCGGTTTGGGCGGCTTGACCGGGGCCGCCGGGGAGGTGTTTTGATCCTGGGTCATGTGGTGGTCTCCAAGGCCACGGGGGCCGCCCGGGCCAGGCGCTCGGCCAGGGCGGCGGCTTCGGCGTCAAGCCGGGCCGGGAGGACGGCCTTCAGCGTCACATAAAGATCGCCCGCCTTTTCCCGCCCGGAGGCGGGCAGTCCCTGGCCCTTAAGACGCATCCGGGTGCCGTTCTGGGTGCCGGCCGGCACCTTGAGGGTGGCCCGGCCGGTCAGGGTGGGCACGGAGACCGAGCCGCCCAAAAGCATTTCATAGAGGCTGACCGGCAGTTCCACCCCCAGGTCGCGGCCCTGGCGGGTAAAGACGGGGTCGGGCCTGACCGTCACCTCCACCAGGAGGTCCCCGGGGGGCCCCCCGCCCCGCCCCGCCCCGCCCCGCCCTTTCAGGCGGATCTTCTGGCCGTTGGCCAGCCCGGCCGGGATCTTGACCTTAAGGTTCTGGGGCCGGCCGACCTGGCCCTGGCCGTGGCAGGTCGGGCAGGGCCGCACCCCGCCTCCGGCGGAGACCAGGCCCTGACCGTGGCAGGCGGGACACGACTGGGGCTGGTTCAGGTCCAGGGCGGCCTCGGAACCCAGAGCCGCCTCCCTGAAGCTGATGGTCAGGCCACAGTGCATATCCTCGCCCCGGACCGGCCCGGGCGCGCCGAAGGGAAAACCGCCCCTCCGCCGGCCCCCCGGCCTGGGGCCGCCGAACATATCGCCGAAAAGCTCCTCAAAACTGAAGCCGGCCCCGCTGAAGTCGGGGCGCTGATAGCCGGTCCCGCCAAAGCCCCGCTCATAAAAGGCCTTGCGCCCCAGGCTGTCGTATTCCCCCCTCTTTTCCTCATCGGATAAAATGTCGTAGGCCTCGGATATCTCCTTGAATTTCTCCTCCGCCGCCTGGTCGCCGGGGTTGACGTCCGGGTGGTATTGGCGGGCCAGGCGGCGATAGGCCGCCTTGACGGCCGCCGCATCGGCCTTTTTATCCACGCCCAGAGTTTTGTAAGGGTCCAGACTCATGGCAAATCAGTTTTCGGAGGCCGCCTTTTCGGCCGCGGCCTTGGTTTTTCGCGGACGTTTGATTTTTTCCCGGCCCTCGGCCTCCTCGGCCGCCGGGGCCTTGGGCTTTCGAACGCGCTTGGGCTTTTCCGATTCTTCCGGCCGCGTATCTCCCGCTTCCGCGGCTGGGGCCTGGCCGGCCGGTTTCCGGCGGCCTTTTCCGCCAGGCGCCGGTGGTGCTTCTCCGCCCTCGGCGGGGCTTTCGGCCGGTTTCCGGCGGCTTCCGGCCGGCTTTTTCGGGGCGGCCTTCGGCTGGTCCCCGTCCTCGGCGGCCTTGGGCTTGCGGGGGAGCCGGGGTTTCCCCGGCGCCTGGCCCGGCTGTTCGGTCGGCGGCTGTTCAGTCCGCGACTGCTCAGCCTGGGGCTGTTCAATCGGCGGCTGCTCAGCTTGTGGCTGTTCTGCCTGTGGCTGTTCTGCTTGTAGCTGTTCAGCCCGCGGCTGTCCAGCCGAGGCGTCGCGGCCCCGGCGGCCCCGGCGGCGGCGCCGCCGCCGCCCTTCCCGGCCTCCCTCTTCCAGAGCGGTCTCATCTTCCGTGGATATTTCAGGCTCCGGGGCCATTTCCGGTTCCCCGGCGGCCCAGCTAAGGCGGCGGAGTTCGTCTTCGGCCGGATCCCCGGCCAGACGCGGAGACAGGCCGAAAATGCCCCCGGAGCGCTGGCTGCGGGCCGCGGTCCGGCCGGCCGGCCGGCCGGACCGGCCGCCGCGGCCTTCCCGTCCCGAGACTTCCCGTCCCGAGGCTTCCCGTCCTGAGGCTTCCCGTCCCGGAGTCCCCCGGCCGGAGGCCCCCCGGCCTCTCCTCTCCTTAACGCTCACTTCACCGCCCACATCGGTCTGGAACCACTCGTTGTCGGCCCAGAAGACGGGGATCTTCTCGCCCAGGAGGTTTTCAATGGCCTCCAGATGAAAGACATAGTCTTCGCAGCCGAAGGAGACGGCCTTGCCCTCGCGGCCGGCCCGGGCCGTGCGGCCGATGCGGTGGACGTAGTTTTCCGCGTCCTGGGGCAGGTCGTAATTGTAAATGTGGCTGACGTCCTCGACATGGATGCCCCGGCTGGCCACATCGGTGGCCGCCAGGATATGGAGACGATCTTCCTTGAAAGCTTCCATGAGCCGGAGGCGCTTGGGCTGGGGCAGGTCGCCCGTGATGCCTTCGGCCTGGAAGCCGTTGGCGGTCAGTTTCTTGGCCAGCCATTCCACTCCGCTTTTGGTGTTGGCGAAGATGATGACCCGGCTGTGAGGCTCGCGGCGCAGAAGTCCCATCAAAAGGGAGAGCTTTTCCTCGCGGCCCACGTGGTAAAGTTCCTGCTCTATTTTGAGCTTGGTGGCTTTGTCGGGCTCGGCCGTTATGAACTGGGGCGGGTTCATGAACTGGTAGGTCAACTCCAGCACCCGCGCGTCGAGGGTGGCGGAAAAGAGCATGGTCTGGCGCTGGGAGAAGGGAGGAAGCTTGCCGAGGAGATACTTAAGATCCTTGATGAACCCCATGTCCAGGAGGCGGTCGGCTTCGTCCACCACCGCCACTTCCACGCCCTTGGTCTTGAAGATGCCCTGCTGCAGGTAGTCTATGATGCGGCCGGGGGTGCAGATGACTATTTCCGGGGCGGTGCCCAGCAGTTCGGCCTGCTCCCGGTATTCGATGCCGCCGATGACCAGGGCCTGCCTGAGGCTGGTGGCGCCGCCCAGGACCAGGGCGTCCTCGTGGATCTGGAGGGCCAGTTCCCGGGTGGGGGTGACGATGATGGCCCGGGGCGCGTCCGGCTCCAGGGGCTTGTTTTTCAGGAGCCGGTTCATAAGGGGGATGAGAAAGGCGGTGGTCTTGCCGGTGCCGGTCTGGGCCTGGCCGGCGATGTCCAGGCCCTTCATGGCCACGGGTATGGCCAGGGCCTGGATGGGCGTACAGAATTCAAAGCCGGCCTGGTCCACCCCGGCCATTATTTCCGGGGGCAGGTCGAAATCGCTGAATTTGGCGGCGGTAAGAAAATTGGGGCGCTCGGCCCGGAGGCCGGGTTCGGGGACCGGGTATCCCGCCGGTTCCGCAGCCTCCGGGTGGCCGTCGCCTGTGTCTGGGGCCATGAAAACTCCTTATACCGGGCGGCCTTCAACCGAACTTGGCCGCCGCCCGGCTCTTAGCCGCCGCGCTTGTTTTTCGCGGCGATCTTGTTGGACACCTTGTTTTCTTTCAGCAAGGTCAGGGCCTGGGCCAGTTGCGGGTCGTATTTGAGCCTTTCTTCCAGGGGCATCTCCGACAGGGGCCGGCCCGGGTCGGGCAGGTCCGCCTCTTCTCCCGCGGCCGACTCTTTGGTTTCGGAGAGCTGTTCCCGGGCCTCGGAGGCCGGGTCCTGGCGGTTTTCATTGGCTCCCGGCAGGTGGCGGTCCAGGTCCTTTTCCCTTAAAACGCCCTCGCGGGGCTGCCGGCCGGGGATCTCTATGTCCGGGGTGATGCCGTCGGCCTGGATGGAGCGGCCGGAGGGGGTGTAGAAGCGGGCCGTGGTCAGCCTGAGCCCGGAGCCGTCCGGCATGGGCAGGATGGTCTGGACAGAGCCCTTGCCGAAGCTCTGGGTGCCCACCAGAAGGGCCCTCTTATGGTCCTGGAGGGCCCCGGCCACGATCTCGCTGGCGCTGGCCGAGCCTTCATTGATCAAGACCACCAGGGGGCAGTCCGGGGGCAGGACCATGTCCGTTTCGGACACATGGCGGCCGTTCTGTTCTTCCAGGCGGCCCCGGGTCTCCACCACCACTTCCCGGCCCAGAAACAGGCCGCTGACCTTTATGGACTGGTCCAAAAGACCCCCGGGGTCGTTGCGCAAATCCAGGATCAGGCCCTTGAGGTCTACGAGTTCCTTGGCCAGGGCCTGCCGGACCGCGTCAAAGGTGTCTCCCTGGAAGCTGATTATGCGCAGATAGCCGTAGCCGGGCTCCAGGATCTGGGACCGGACGGTGCGGATGGGGATGCGGTCGCGGGTCACGGGTATGGTGTGAAGAGACTTGGTCTTTTCCCGGGAAATGGTGAAGACCACCCGGGTGCCCTTGGCCCCCCGGATGAGTTTGACCGCCTCGGTCAGGGTCATGTCCTTGGTGGCCCGGCCGTCGATTTTGATGATGTGGTCCCCGGCCTGGAGGCCCGCCCGGTAGGCCGGGGTGTCCTCGATGGGCGAGACCACGGTCAGGATGCCGTCGCGCTGGGAAATTTCAATGCCGACGCCGAAAAAGCTGCCCCGGGTCTCCTGCTCGAAATCCTTCATCTCCTCGGGGGTCAGGAAGGAGGAGTGGGGGTCCAGGGAATTGAGCATGCCCCTGATGGCCCCGTAGACCAGTTCGTCGCCCTTGGGCCGCTCCACGAACTTGTCGTTGACCTCGGCCATTATCCTGGTGAAGACCTTGAGTTTTTCCCAAAGATCCGCCTCGCTCTCGGCCCGGGCCGGGGCGGCCGTTAAAACCAGGCTTACGGCGTAAAGCCAAACGAACTTTTTTATAAACCGCCGGACGGACGGGGCCGTCTTAGAGGCAACAGGCATGGGCAAATCTTTCCCGCCTCCCGGAAGGGCCGGGGGCGTATCAGCCGCGGCAGTTGGAGCAGAGGCCCCAGATCTCGAACTTGTGGCCCTCGCTCTTGAAATTTTTCTGCTCGGCGATGGTTTTTTCCAAGGCGGGCAGTTCCGGAGCGCTGAATTCAAAAATGCGGCCGCAGGCGGTGCAGCGCAGGTGGCTGTGGTGTTCCCGGCCGTAGGCCCGCTCGTAATGCATATGGCCGTTTTCCAGATAGACGGCCGCCAATAAGCCTGATTCGATGAGGAGGGGAATCGTGCGGTAGATGGAGGCCTTGGAAATGCCGCTCCGGACCTTGAGGTCCAGATATAATTCATCCACGTCGAAATGGCCCCGGTTCAGCAGCACCGCTTCGGCTATGGTCACCCGCTCCCGGGTGACCCGGTGGCCTTTGGCCTTGAGAAAGTCCCGGAAGGATTCCAGTTCCATTCTCAGGTCGGGGCTGATTTTCTGAAAATTGAACGCGGGTGTCTTGGCCGCCATGCTTCGGTCCTGATCCTGCCCTCCTGGGCCGGACCGAACCGGCCCGACCTTAACTTATAATAATAACATAACCCCCGAGCCCAAGACAAGACCCGGCCTCCGGGTAAAAAAACGGGGCGCCCGTT
>Ga0082212_10002095_pt1 | contig 29095 bp, 14 predicted proteins | sample TergutNt197P3_FD_71548 | JGI IMG/M metagenome (GOLD analysis project Ga0082212, IMG submission 71548) | Neocapritermes taracua P3 segment gut microbial communities from Petit-Saut dam, French Guiana - Nt197 P3 | ecosystem: Host-associated > Arthropoda: Insects > Digestive system > Gut ...
CATACCGTTTAAATTTACAAGGTCACGCAAAGGTGAAATATCAATAATTTGATTGTTGTTTAGAACCAGTGTATTTAAGTCTGTGAGATAGCTTAAAGGTGCGATGTCGTTTATTTGATTTTCGCCAAAAAATAATATATTTAATTTTTTTAATTGGATTAAAGGCGTAAGGTCGTCAATCTGATTATTATGCGCTGTTAAACAACGCATTTTTATTAAATTGCATAAAGGCGAAATATCATTAATTTGATTATTATGCAAATATAACCATTCTAATTCTTTTAAATCACTTAGAGCCGTAATGTCATTAATTTGATTATCTGATAAAAATAAATTTCTTAAATCCGTCAAAGAACTCAATGCGGTAAATTTTATAATTTTGTTTTTCTCTAATTGTAACCAATCAACATCATTGGGAATATTACCATTTTCAACCATTTCTAAAAGTCTTTCGTCGGTTATATTTTTATCGTTTAGATTAACGGAAGTATACGCCGATATAATCGGTATAGTAGCGATAAGCATAGTACCCGCTATAATCATTGATATTATTTTTTTCATAGATTTTCAATCTTATTATACGTGCCGTATTTATCTTTCAATATACATTCCATTCCTGCCATATAAATAATTATTTCTATGGCATCGTAAATCGTCGGTTCACATATACTAACAATCAATGAAACGGGAAGTGCATTTTTGCAATATATACTTTCATAATTATTTGAGATGTTATTTTCTACATTAATAAGGAATTTTAATATCATAATCATATCATATAAATTAATTTTATTCTCTCCGGTTACATCACCATACTTCCGATGACAAAGATTTTTTATTGAACATGAACGGGAATTACAACATTTTTCTTTTGATTCACATTCCACATTACATTTATTGCAAACCTCACAAATACCTTTACACGGGAATTTATCGCATGATTTACAGCATTTACATTTTTCTATAATCTCTCCACACTTAACACAGCATTTACATCTCTCGTCAGAATAAGGACGTACAAGCTTACCGCATGATTCGCAATACTCGCATATACAACTATCTTTTTGACCACAAACGATACAAACATGAACGATTTCACAATTTAAATTTCTGCAATAAGGACAGCATATAACACAATCGGTCTCACCGTGTCCTAAGCAAACGCAGATACAATCAGAGGATTCACACTTTATACACACAATATTAAATCCATATAACGCAGGCTCATCTTTATATCTTACTTTTGCACCGGACGGAACATAGATTGTTTCAATATCACAATATGCAAAAACGGTGTCGTCTAACTCCGGTGGAACCTCATTATTAAATGTTACTGTTTTAAGAGAGGCGCAACCTAAAAATGCGTACTCATATATATCCGTAACACTATCCGGGATTTCAATACTTGTAAGTGAGTTACAGTAGGCAAAAGCATATTCCTTTATAATCTTTAAAGTTTTCCCGATTTCTACTTTTTCGAGATTTAAACAACCATAGAAAGCATCTTCGCCGATTTCGCTTACAAACTCACCAATAATCAGCGTTTTCAATTCTTCTATACTTTTAAAAGCGTTTTTGGAAATTTTAGGCATATTAATTTCTAATGTGTTGAATTTCGGACAATCTTCAATTTCAAAAGAATCAATATTCTTGACGGTATTACTAATAAATATTTTTTCAAGTTTATTCATATTTTGAAACTTCATATTTTTTATTTCTTTAGAATTGATAGTAAGCTCTTTAATTTGTGTGCCGTAAAAAGCAGAATCTTCAATAACCGAAACATCATCGGGAATTGTATAGCTTGTTTGAGATTTTCCTTCCGGATATCTAATCAATTGAGTTTGTTTCTTGTTAAATAATACTCCGTCAACGCATGAAAAAAATTTATTATTATTTTCCACAGATAAATCTGTTAATGAAGTACATCCGTTAAATGAATTCGCATTAATTTCATAAACATTGTTATTAATTACAATGGATTTAATGCGGTTATTATTTTCAAAAGCACTTTTGCCTATCGCTATAGAGTTAATACTTGTTATCATTCTTTCGGAGGATTCATCAGAAATTAAATAAGCCGCAAGCAATAAGGAAGGAATTGTAACATTAGTTCCATTTCCTGTATATTCAATTATTACAGCATAAATTTGTACAGCTACTCCTCCATAATTTACTATACCAACATCATAAATCCAATCACCCATTTTTATTTTTTGCGTTTGTATAAAAGCACCGATTTCTGTTCCCGGTACAAATGTTCCTATTGGAGTTGTTTCTTCTAATATTTCAAATGTATTTTCAAAAATATCATCAACAGCAAACGCATTATCCGCAACACTCACCCCCGCCGGAATATCAATCCCGACAAGACTGACACAGTTATAAAACGCACTCGCGCCTATGCTCTCTAAGCTGTCGGGCAAATTTACGGTTGTAAGGTTAGCGCAATCCTCGAACGCGCCCGAGGCAATGCTTTTAATACCCGCGCCGATATTAGCGGTCATAAGCCCGGATTTTGTGAACGCAAAAGAGCCTAAGCTTGTGACCCTATCGGGCAAGGTAATTTCCGTCAGCTCGGTACAGTGAGCAAAAGCGGCAATGTCGATTCGCAATTTCGCTTTACTCTCGAGCGGTTTTGAGTTATTATCGGCAAAGTGGACGGCTAAAAGCCCGGATTCGTTAAATGCGCCGTAGCCGATTTGTTCTACGCTTTCGGGGATTGTAACCGCCGAAAGTGCGGAGCATTTCTCGAAAGCAAAAGAATCAATCTCTGTAACCCCGTCGGGAATCACAATAAAGGTTATATCGGTCTCCATAAACGCACCCGCGCCGATTTTCCTGACGGGCAAGCCGTTAATTTGAGCGGGGATAGAGACGATTCTGTTGTAGTTCGGCGTAGAGAACCCGACAATTGTCACAAAACTACCGTTATTAGTATACAGGAAATCGCCGTAAATGTCAACCCCCTCAAACGGCTCAACTACACCCGTCATGATATATTCCGCCAACGACAGGTCGTAATTCTCGGTAATAGTGAAGTTTTCCGCACTAATCATGATTTCTTTTGCGATAATAACGCCGTTGATGTTAATATCGGTGCCGCAAATCTGAACCGTGCCGTTGGGCGCGTAAATCACGCCGTTAATATCAATGCTCTCAACATAAATCCCGATATTGCCGTTAGGGACAAACAAATTCACTTCCTTGTCCTCGGCAGTGTTCAAAGCGGTTGAGCCGCTAATCAATATTGAGTTATCGGCAATAATCGTATCTTGTACCGTTATGGTGCTTCCGGTAATCTGGAAGCCGCCGTTTTGCACATAAATCGAAGAATCGTTTGAAACATCGGTACCGTGAATACCGTGCCACCACTGATAAGCTTGATAGTTATTACCGAGCGAATCCATAACCGCCTGTGTGAAATGCTCGTATTCTCGCTTTTCACTGCCGAGAGAATACGCGGTAACAACCTCCGGCGCGCCCGTTTCGTCATTTACGCTAATTGCGTCATACGGCATACCGCCGACAAATTGAACCGCGTCGAAAACGGTATGTTCGTGCTTGTTAAGCCGCCCGACCGCTTCACCTTTACCGTCAATGTCTACTTTTGCACTATATGCGTCAAGATTGCCGCCTGTGTAAATATTTCCGTCAATTGATGTATTTGAAGTGTTTAGTTGCAATGAGCTTCCGCCCGTGGCATACATTACGTATTGTTTTGTAAGCGCGGTTATCGCTGTAGTCGGTGTAACAGGGATTGCGGTCAAGAACATAGTTGCCGCTAATAAAATCGAGATTAGTCTTTTTGTAAACATTTTGTTTACCTCCGTTTAAAAATAATGATATCCCCATAATAACACATTAATTCTCATTTGTCAATATATTCCTCAACCACTAAAAAAGCGAGTCCTTAAAGAACCCGCCTTTTAAAGTATCAAAAAGTATCAAACCCGTAGTTATTCCTCTCCGGTCAAAACATCGGTACCCTCTGCATAATCAGATTTTGCATTGTTTGCGATTTGTTCGGCAATGCTTGCGTCTTCGGGGTCATATTCCTTACTTGCCTCATTAACCTGTTCTGTAACGCTTTTATCCTCTTCGGTTTTTTCGGTATCCTCTGCGGGCGTTGGCGCAAGTGATGCTTTTATTTTTGCCATTACGTCGACATATTTAACATCTGTTCTTCCGTCGCCCATTGCGCGGTCAATGGAATCGCTCAAATTCTTAGACAAAATGTCTAAGTTTCCGGTGAGATTCCCTAAAGCTTCTTGTTTCCCCGAAACGTCAAAGCCTCTCGCTCTGTCGCGTCCTATTTCGCCGACAAGCGTACGGGCGCGATTTTCAATGCCGATTCTCGCGGAATTCATCGCCTGTAACTGGGAAATTTCGCTTCCGCTTCCGAAGAAAACGCTGTTGTCAAATGTTCCGCCGCCCCACGTTCCGCCATTGCCGGAACCGCCGTTATTCATATAAGAAAAGAGGTTGGTTACGAGGTTATTGTCCGCGCCGTTAATACCCGCCGCAACAATAGCCGCCTTTTGGTCTTTTAGTGCTTCCATCTTTTCCCGATATTCGGCGGAATCAATTTCCTTACCCTTGTACTGATTTTTCAGCTCGTTCATCTCATTCTGGGTATTTTTTATTGCACCCGTACTCGGAGTAACGAGATTATTAATTGTCAACATAGCTTTTCCTCCTTATTATCTATAATTATTTATAACTGTATAATGCTTCCTACTGATAATATCGTAAATGCTCTCAAAAACTTTAGCATTTTTTTCAAATTTTTTAGAAGTTTTTGAAAAAAATTATATGAGTTATTGTTTGAAAGGCTTTTAGATGTTCACTTAAACAAGTCCGATTTTTTTATAGACCTTACGCAAGGTTTTAACCGAGCATTTAAGTGCTTTCTCCGCGCCCTCACGCATACACGCCTCAAGATATTCTTTATCGGCGGTAAGCCTTTCATATTCGCCGCGAATATCCGCAAACGCATCGGCAACCGCCTCGCCGACGCCGAGCTTAAAATCGCCGTAGCCTTTACCGCTAAATTCTTTTTCACATTCGGAAATGCTCTTTCCGGTAACGGCGGTATAGATTGATATTAAATTATTGATTCCCGCTTTTTCGGGGGCGTTTTCGTTGTACACAATTTCCGAACTGCTGTCCGTTACGGCGCGTTTGAATTTTTTTATAATAACATCGCGTTCGTCGAGAAGGCTTACGCTTGCATTAGGGTTCTCGTCCGATTTTGACATTTTTTTGTCGGGCGAAGAAAGCGACATAATCCTTGCGCTATTTTGCGGAATATGTGGCTCGGGCAATGTAAAGGTCGGCGAATGAGCATTATTGAACCTTACGGCGATATCGCGCGACAGTTCAAGATGTTGTTTTTGGTCGGCACCGATGGGGACTAAATCCGCCTGATACAAAAGAATGTCTGCCGCTTGAAGAACGGGATAGGTAAAAAGCCCCGCGTTGATATTCTCGGAATGTTTTTCGGATTTATCTTTAAATTGCGTCATTCGTGAAAGCTCGCCGAATTGGGTGTAACACGAAAGAAGCCACGACAATTCGGCATGGTGCGGGTTGTGGCTTTGCACAAAAAGCGTTGTCTTTTTTATATCAATACCGATTGCAATTAATATTGCGTAGGTTTCGCGTATTTGCGCGCGAAATTTTGCGGGCACTTGTCGAATTGTAACGGCGTGCAAATCCGCGACGGAATAGATACAGTTATAATCGTTCTGCATTAAAACCCAGTTTTTTAATGCGCCGAGATAGTTTCCGAGGTGCGGTGTATTTGTCGGCTGTATCGCCGAAAATATAGTTTTTTCAGACATAAAAGCTCCTTTTAATTCACTATTTTATAATTCACTATTTTACCAGACATCTTCCTCTTTATTTTCCGGAATAACCGGGAGCATAGCCGATACGGCAACCTGTAATTGTTTTTCGTTCGGCTCAAAAACGGTGAGTCTCTGAAGCCCTAATCCCGGCGCGGAAAGAATCCGCATGAATATATTTCGGTCATAACGCCCCGCCAACTTTATTATCTCATAGGTGAACGCTACTATAAAAGGGGTCAATAAAATTTGAATCGTTATTCGCAGAAGGTTTGCAAAAAATAGCGAAAGTCTGAAATATTCCGAAAGTGTTTCCGATTTAATGGGCAAAATCGAGTATATGAGTATACTGAACGCTAAAACGAGGAATATAAAGCTTGTGCCGCAACGGGGGTGGAAACGGGTATATTTTTTTAAGTTTTCAACATTCTCGGGGTCTAACTCCTCACCCGCTTCATAGGCGGCGATTGTTTTATGCTCCGCGCCGTGATATTCATAGGTGACGCGAATTTCCTTCATAAGAGATACCGCCCACATATAAAGAACAAAAAGGATTATGCGGACGACCCCCTCCGACAATGACTGAAGCCCGCTTATATCCGCATTAATGAACCCGCTGATAAAAGTAAACGTATGGGTGGGTACAAACATGAATAAAAACATACCGAACGCAACGCCCGCCACCATTCCGATAACACCGAGAAACCCTTCTAATGCCTTCCCGTCATCTTCTTTTTTAGCCTTTTTTGCCTTCACTTTCTTTTGCATTTTCGCTTTAACAACTGTCAACTGTCCATTGTCAACTGTCAACTGCTCGTCTTCGGGGTCAATAACCGGCATTGCGAGTTCATCAACCGTCAACTCCTCGTCAATTGTCAATTGCTCGTTTTTTTCTTCTTCTTCCTCTTCCAAAAAGCCCGATACATCGAACGATTTCATTAAATAGCTGTATCCGTTTTTCATTTGAAGAATAAAGTTGAAAACGCCGCGCACAAAAAGCGTTTTCTGATACCATTTGTTTGCGGGGACATCTTTAACCTCCGTAAAAATGCTTCCGTCTTTTTTACGGACTGCCATAGCTTCTTTACCGCTTCCGCGCATCATAACCCCTTCAAACAAAGCCTGTCCCCCGATTTTTGTCTTATGCGGGGCTTTCTTTATCGGCTTGTTTATAACATTGTCTGCGTCTGCCGGTTCATCGGCTAATTCGTGTTCAACGTCGTCTGTCGGTTCATTTGTCGGTTCGTTTATAACATCGTCTGTCGATTCATTTACAGGCTCGTTTATAACATTATCTGCCGATTCATCGGTTAATTCGCGTTCAACGTCGTTATCATTGTTTAGATTATTAGCATTATTTTCCATTTAATCCTCCGTTCCCATAGGTAATGTGATTTTAACGGTAGTTCCTTTACCTAATGTGCTTTCTATATCGAGCCTTCCCGAGTGAAGGGTTACAATTTCGTCAACAACCGCTAATCCTATTCCGGAGCCGCGACGTGTGTTATTGGCTTTAAAGAATTTCATCTTGACATTAGGGAGGTCGGTTTTACTTATTCCGCAACCGTTGTCCGTTATTGAAATAACAATACTGCTGTTATTTTTAACAATAGTATCAATTGTAACCGTCGAGTCTTTTTTACTGTATTTTATGGCGTTATCCAATACGTTAATAAAGACCTGTCTTATTCTGTGCTTGTCACAGTAGATTTTTTTGTCTTCAATGTCGAGGTTTTTGTTTAAAACGAGAGATATTCCTTCGCGGTTGGCTCTTTCGGCATAAACCTCAACCGCCGACGCGAGCTCCTCCGATAAAACGGTTTCGGTCATTTGAAGGGAGAGCGTTCCGCTTTGTATCCGCGAAAAATCCAAAAGCTCCTCAACCATGACCGTAAGGCGGTCGGTTTCGGTAATAATTACGTTCATTCCTTTTTCGGTTGTCTGGTCTTCATGAAGCCCCATAACCGTCTGTTCCAATACCGTTTCGCTCCACCCCTTAATTGCCGTAAGGGGGGTTCGAAGCTCATGAGACACCGATGATATAAACTCATTTTTGAGCGATTCGGAGGTTTCGAGTTCGTCCGCCATGTGGTTTATCACCTTACAAAGCTCTCCTATTTCGTCCTCGTTTTTTGTTTGGGTTATTCTTACCGAGAAATCTCCGTCTGCGAGTCTTTTTGCGGTATTTCCTATTTGCCGAAGCGGGGTTACGATTGAACGTATAAAATATAACCCCAAAAGTAATAACAGAAATAACGTGGCTATTCCGAGAAGCCCGACAAAAAGCGTGAAGGTGTATATCTGCGAATCGACGCTCTCCAACGACGCAACGAGGCGAATCGCGCTGTACACATTTTCGGGTTCCGACGGAAGCATAACCGTAAGTGCCATATATTTTTCGGACGAATTGCCGTTAATGCTCTTTGAAACGCCTATATAACGTCCGATTCCCCCCGAATTCTCCATAGCGTCGCGAAAGTCGGGCATATCGTATGTTTCATAAGGCGAAAAACCGCTCGAGGTCAACATTATTTCACCCTCGGGGCTTATTGCCATAAGCTCCATGCGGTTTTTTTTATCAAACGCTTCAATCGACCTTCGGATTTCCCCCGTGTCGACAACGCCGTAATTCTTATAATGACGGTCTAAGATTCCCGCGATTATGTTCGCCTCGGATTGTAAAAGCTGTCCCACCGCGCCGTAGTAATACTGCCGCAGCATGAAGAACAATCCCCCCGCCATTAACGCCAGTATAATTGCGACAACCGCAAAGCTGTTGACAAACCAGCGGGTGGCTATACTGCTCTTTCTACCCATTTCCGCCGCTCCATTTGTACCCAAACCCCCATATAGTTTGTATGTAAAGCGGGTTAGACGAATCCTCTTCAATCTTCATGCGTAATCGGCGAATATTCACGTCAACAATCTTGTCATCGCCGTAATAAGACTCTCCCCAAATGTGTTTGAGGATACTTTTTCTGTCGAGGGCAACCTCTTCATTCCGTATAAAAAAATCAAGTATTTGATACTCAACCTGCGTGAGTTCTATTACCGTGTTATTTTTTGTTATGGTTCTGCTTTTGACGTTGACCTTAAAGACGCCGGAGGCAATATCGCTCTCGGTCTCCGCTCCGTTTTTCTCACCGTCTGTATGCGGGCGGGTAATTTCAACGCGGCGATGTATCGCGTCAACCCTCGCCGTTAATTCCGACGGCGAAAACGGCTTTGTAACATAATCGTCCGCGCCGAGCATAAGACAGTTGACCTTATCCATTTCCTGTGCCTTAGCCGAAAGCATGATTATACCGAGACTTTTGCTCTTCTCGCGCAAAATTTTACAAACCTGCGTCCCGTCGATTCCCGGCATTGTAATATCGAGTAAGGCTATATCAAACTGTCCGTCCGCCTCCTCAAAAGCCTCCAACGCTTCCTCCCCGTTTCGCACATCGGTGACATTGTATCCGGCGCGTTTTAGGTTTATTACAACAAAATCGCGTATTGTATCTTCGTCTTCACATACAAGTATACGTTTCATATATACACTCCTTTAAGGAACCGGCAGTATTTTTAAAGCCTTTCTTAATGCCAAGGGGCGCATTGATTTGTTTAACACCCTCACATAATAGTCAAATTCATTATTGCCGCTCGAATTATACAAATTAAACTCGTACCAATCGGCGCGCTTCGGCGGAGCCGAGCCTTTAGGAACCGAAACAATTTTCAAAAGCTGTTCTTCTTCGTTTTTTTTGTCTAAATCATAAATGCTCTCGTATAACGCATTATCGTATTTCCAAAAAACAACCTCGTTGTTTTCGTGGTCGATTGTAACCGTTACGGCTTCCTCCCATGCTTCGGGGAAGAAAAAAACGTAATCGTCGTTGACGTTCAAATAGGAATACGCCGCCTTTTCCAAATTGTTATCGTCGTCAACATTGTACCAAATCGCGGCTCTTGCGCGTTCGGACGGACTCACGGTGTCATTATACCCGGGGAACAATTTATTGCCCGCCGCATTAACCCGTCTGTCTCCGTTAATGTCTCTTGCGTATGCGTAGGCGGTGAAGGGGTTGGGGCGTTTATCGAGAGACGTCAAAAGCTCCATTTGCGTACTTTGTCCGCGCTCGTAAACAATGTTATAAGGGCGGTCGCCGAAGCTCTCGTTCCAAATAATTATATCGGTTCCGAAAATTGCGTCGGTCAACGAGTATTCGAGAAATAATGCCGATTTCTCAATATATAAAAACTCGTTTTCTTCCCCGTCATTGTTATCATTATCGTCATCGTCCTCGTTATTGGCAATTGTCGCGGAATAGGTATTCTTAATTGATTTTTCATATTTGTTGGCGTTCGGGTTTGAGCGGAGCGAATAAACGGTATAAAATGTTCCGTCGTTCCATTCGGCGAAGTCAACGGTGGATTGTATAATATCCCCGCGTCCGCCGTTTATGCTTAAGAGCATATTTGTTCCCGAATTGTTAAAATCGCCTATTTCGTAGTAAATGCAAAAATCGCGGCGATACACCTGTGTCGGTTGTCCCGTTTCGGAGGGGGAAATAACGCAAAGATTCTTCCCCGGTTGATTCAAAACCGAATACCCTATAATGATATTTTCGAGCGGGTTATCGCCCAATAATGCAAACTCTACCTCTTCGATATCGGTTGCAAAAAAAGGAATATCATAGGTACACTCCCATTTCCCGTTATTGCTTTCGAGAAAGGTCAACCATATAGTGGGCTCCGCCGATACGCCCGACAATTCATAAAATACCATTGCGCGCTTACCCAACGAGTGCGGCGACATATCCGGAAAGACAAACGCCGAAAGATATTCCCCGGATTTTGGGTATTTTAGTGTTAAAGCGGAGCCGCGCGAGTTAATCAGCGCATTGAATATTTCTGTTTGCTCGCCCGTAAGCTTTGGCGGCGAAATCAAGTCGATAACCGGCGTGTTCCAATAACACCCGCTAAAACTGATTATCAGGAAGAACGCCGTTATCTGTATTCTTAAAGCCCTCGGCAAGCTCAATATCCTCGGGAGTCTCCGGAACTCTAAGGCTTTCAAAGGTTTCAATTTCTTCATTCTCTTCTTCATTATCTATACTGTATTTTCTGTCGGAAAGGGCGAGCAACAGCCATAAAACCGCAAACCCTTGTGCAAAGAACAGCGGGAGCGGCAAGAAAAAGCCGTTATCGCCGACAACTAAAGCGTTTTGCATTTCGGGGTTTGAGCCGTAGTAATAAAAAAGCCGCGACAATCCGTCCGAAAAAATGAGCAAAACGGCAGAATATCCCGTTACCGTAGCAAAAAGCGTGGTGAAACGAGTTTCGCTTCGCGCTATTATTCGCCCGCAGGATAAGAAAAAGAGCGCGAGCAAAATGTTTGACGATAATTCAATCAGCCGCGCAGTAAGGTGAATTGTGTACACCCTTTGCGTAAACTCCTCAACCGCGACGCCCACACAATGTCCGGCTATGACAAGAAGCGCAATGGCGAACAACGGTTTTATAGCTCTTTTTGCCACAACCGCGTATCCGATATAGGTGTAACACAATACCGTAAGACACATGATTATTTTCATAATGACCGTTATATCGCCGTCTTTGTAGGAAAGCACGGCAAACGTGTTGAGAAAAACCAACCCCCCGCATACCGTAAATATGATTATACCTAAAACGGCGGTCAAAGATGAAAATTTATAAGACGACGGCGTTTTTAACCCCCTTCGCGAAAGTATTCCGCATTTTCTTTTTCTGTCGACAAAGGTCAGTATAGCGGCTCCCCCCGCAAAAATTGCGAAAAAAATGTAATACGCATTATTAATAAAGCCCATTCCGTATTCGAAGAAACCGTTATCAATACGAATTACCGTTTCGTATTGAAGGAAGCGAATAATGGTAGAGGTGATTAACGCGATTATAAAAAATAGCGTTACCAAAGGAAATTTAGTTTTTGTCATGTGCTTGTCTTCTTTCTACAAAATTATAAACATATAATAGTATATCAATTAATTAACAAAAAGTCAAGAAAAATTTTAATATTATATTTGTATATTAATAAAAGTATAGAAGGGCATGGTCATAAGCATGAAGGAATATATTGCGATTATTATTGTGTTTTCGCTGTTATTATTTGCGACGCCAATCGTTTTCGGCGCGTTAAGCGAGAATTTATCGGTTAATTCGGAAGACGAGGAACGGGAAAGAGGCTTAACGCCCGGAATGAAGTTCCCCGAAACAATCTCTCTTTTATTGACCGAGACGGACGAGACGGTTGAGCTTTCGGCCGAGGAATACCTCATAGGCTGTCTCTTTGCTCAAATATCGGTAAATTATCATCAAGAAGCGTTAAACGCACAGGCGGTCGCGGCACATTCTTATTTGCGTAGGTTAATGCTCGACGGGATTGACATTTCCGACGATATAGTTGTTTCACAGGCTTATTTTACAAAAGAAAAGGCAGAAGAGCGGTATTCAAACGAATATGATAAGCTTCTCGAAAGGGTAAAAACCGCCGCCGCGTATGGAGTTAGGCGGCTTATTGTATATGACGGCGAGCCTATATACTCGGTGTATCACAGCATTTCCGCGGGGGTTACAAACACCGCCTACTCTGTTTGGGGGCGAGATTTTCCCTATTTAAAAAGCGTCGAAAGCTCATGGGACAGAAGTCACCCCGATTTTCTTTGTATCAACGAAATGACATCGGAATCAATACGATTGGCTATGTTCAATTACAACAGAACCGCATCAATGCCCCTCGATTATTCATTGTGGTTTGCCGACCCCGTAAAAAACGATTATGGGTATGTAATGTCGGTGAACGCGGGGGAGAGTCTTCTTTCGGGGGGGGATATGTGGAGGATATTCAATCTTCGGTCGACCTCGTTCGAAATTTCCTTCAGAAATTCGGACGTCTTTGTTTCGGAAACTCGCGGTCACGGTCACGGCGTCGGGTTAAGCCAATACGGAGCCGATGTTTTAGGGCGGCGCGGATATTCGTGTGAGGAAATATTGTTACATTACTATACAGACGTTGAGATTGTCGAAATTTAAGGATTTAAGGGATTTTTAAAAAATAATTGACATTATTGAAATATTCTGTTATAATATGTGTTAAAAAGGGGGGATTTCATGAAAACAATATTTGCGGTAGATGATGTAAAAACAAATCGAAACATGGTAAAAGACGCTCTTGAGGGGCATTATAAGGTATACACTTTCCCCGACGCCGATAAAATGTTTAATCTACTCGAAAGAATAATTCCCGATTTAATATTGCTCGATATTAATATGCCCGAAAAAAACGGCTTTGAAATTTTAAGCCAGTTAAAAGGGGATACTCGTTATAAATTCATTCCGGTTATATTCCTTACCGGCGAATTAGACCCGGCGGCGGAAATACGCGGCTTCGAAATGGGGGTAATTGATTTTATCCATACGCCGTTTACGATTCCGATTTTAATTAAGCGAATCGAAACGCACATAGAAATCGACAGTATAATTAAAAAGAACATACGCGCCGTTCACGCTTTTCACTTTACGGTAATAGGCGTTATAGCGAACATGGTGGAAAACAGAGATGTCGTAACCGGTAAGCACATAGAACGAACACAGGAATATTTAAAAATATTAGTTGAAGAATTAATTAGGACGGGTGTATACGAAGGGGAAATATCCGGCTGGGACATTGACCTTCTTTTGCCCTCGGCACAGCTTCACGACGTAGGTAAAATCACAATAAGCGATACTATACTTAATAAACCGGGAAAGCTTAACGACGAAGAATTTGCCGTTATTAAGACGCACAGCTCGGAGGGCGAGCGCGTAATTTGCGATATTATAGAAAAAACAGAAGAGGGTGACTTCTTATTACACGCAAAACGCTTTGCCGGAAGTCATCACGAGAAATGGAACGGGACGGGGTATCCGCGAGGGTTGCGCGAATATGATATTCCGCTCGAGGGAAGAATAATGGCGGTTGCCGATGTTTATGACGCTTTGGTGTCTAAGCGACCTTACAAAAAGCCGTTCACCCACGAAGAGGCGGTTGATATTATAAAAAAGGATTCGGGGACGCACTTTGACCCAAATATAGTTAAAGCATTTTTAAACGTAGCAGATGTTTTTAAAACAAAATCCGAAGAAATGTTAAAAGCCATTACCTAAAGAAAGGATAATTGTATGAATTTATTCGATATGTTACCAAAGGAGAAACAGGAAAAGCTGATGCAATCGTTCGGCAGAGACGCACAAAAGGCGATTGACAGCCTTAACGACGCGCAGAAAAACGACGATATTCAATTGATGATTACGGCTTTTCACGCTATGAAATCGGCTTTGGCAAATATCGGTCAAACGGAAAAGTCCGAAAAAGCAATAGCCCTCGAAAAAGCGGGGAAAGAGGGGAATAAAGAATATATAGCCGAAAATATTAAACAATTTATTGAAACTCTGCGCGGGTTAATCCCCGTCGAAAATGCGGCGGCTCCCAATAACGGTGAGGAAAGCGTTTCGGAGGATACGGCTTTTATAACCGAACGGCTGACTTCCGTTAAAGCCGCCTGTGACGATTACAATTACGGCTTGGCGGAATCATTGTTAAACGAATTGCTCAATAAACGGTTAAGGAGCAAAACGCGAGAGCTTTTGACCGAAACAAAAGACCTTTTATATTCGGACAGCGATTTTGACGGAGCGTCGGAAAAAATTTCCGTTTTTTTAAACGAATATAAATAGTAATAATGATTATAATATGATTAAGAGAGGGTCTTTTAAAAGATTTTTCTCTTGAGGCAGAACACAGAAATCGGTGTTTCCGATATAATGTTTTAACTGCTAATGGTTATAATACCATGAAGATATACGCCCCGCGTTGTAATGACGCGGGGCGTAATTTTTGGAAATTGACTGTTGACATTAATCAGATAGTATGATAGAATTGCATAATTAGACAAATTTACGAGATATTACGAGGTATATTATGAAAAAATCATCAAAAAAATTCAAAATTAATCTCAGCGTAATTGTATCGTCATTTATTATTATTGCATTAATGATGAATATTGTTCCGATGAATCGCGTTGAATTATCGAATCCCACGGTAAACGCGGCGGAACCCGCCGACGATAACCTCGATTATCTGTACATAAGCGCGGCGAGCGTAGAGGGGGAACAATGGATTGAACTCAAAAACCCTACCGATGAAACAATCTATTGCAGGGGGTTATACCTTTCAAATGATAACGATTATTTCAAATGGAAAATGCCGTCGCTCGTCGTAAGACCTCTTGGGACGGTGCGAATCAACGTCGAAAACGACGCTCCTGACGCCTTTGACATTTTTAAAAATATTCCGAAACGGACGGCGTTTAATTTTACCCTTGAATACGAAGAAACGCTATACTTAACCGATTCTGACGAAAAGATACTTTCGACATTTTTGCTCGAGCCGCCGGAGGATACTCGTCCACCATTGAACGGTATATTGATTAGAGATTTTACCGTAAACGAAAGCATTAACGACGCCAACTACGCTAACTGGTCGGTTGCATACATTTTAGAAGCCGAAGACGTTGTATACGGCGACAGAACAAATACTTTTGTATCAATTCCCGAGGCGTTAAAAGGTGCCGAGCGTATCAGAGGGGGAATAGACTTCACGAGAACAATCACGGACACCGTCGCGGAATTTGTCGCGGGAGAAGATATAACCGTATTTATCGGTCTCGATGTCCGCGTAGAAAATTCACCTTTAGGCTTATTCCCCGCATGGTTGCTCGAATGGAACAGAACAGATATGGTTATAGAAGCGACCGACCAAACCTCCGCTAATAATATTAAATATACCGTTTTCTGCCGTGATTTCAATAAAGGCGAATTGGTCACGCTCGGCGGGAATACAACGACGGGAACCACAAGCGGCGTGATAATGTATACGGTATTCGCCACGTTGCAACAAGAAATTGTTTATACCACCCCACCCGTTACCACAACCACTGCCGAGCCGACAACCACGCCTATCGTTACCACAACCACTGCCGAGCCTACAACCACGCCTATTGTTACCACAACCACTGCCGAGACGACAACCACGCCTATCGTTACCACCATAACGGATATTCCGAGTTACACAATTTCACTAAATGTAAACGGCGGTACGGCGATTACGCCGAACACGCGCACAACGGGTCTTGACGGAAGACTCACAGCGGCAAACCTCCCTACTCCTACAAGAAGCGGTCATACCTTTGAAGGGTGGTACAATTTAACCACCGGCAAATTGATAACAACGGGAACAACAGGAACCGTTTTTGCGGCAAACACTACTATTCACGCAAGATGGGCGGTGAATGAACAAGTTTTGGATAGCTCATTTGAGATTACGCTTAACCCGAACGGCGGCATAGTTATCCCTACTTCAAGAAGAACAGATTCACAGGGGTGTTTGATGTTACCGTTGCCGATTCCTCACAGAGAGGGTTACATCTTTGAGGGGTGGTTTACGTCGCAAACGGGCGGCAACAGAGTGTATTCCGGTGCAAACGGTACAAAGTTTAATACAAACACCACGCTTTGGGCAAGATGGGAAGCGGTTACGCCGGTCAGCATGACCAATATCCCGGCGGCTTTTAAGGAAAACTTTGATTGGTTGAGATATGTCCGTCACGATGTCGGCGCGCCGGGATATGAACACGGCGGCAAACCCGCGCCTAATCCCGAGCTTATCTACTTTAACACAAACGGAACTTTGCGACACAGAAATTCTATTTTCGACCAAATTTGGGAAGGTAACGGCACAATTAACTGGGCGGTCAGATGGGAGTCGGACAGGGTTATAACACTTGCGGAACGTCGAAATATGGCTATTATGCTCTCTGAATCTATTAATGTATGGACGCGGCCGTTAAAAGGTATGCCGGGTTGGCCCTTTGGCGAAATTGAAGTTGTTCTCGTCGGTTGGGCGGTCAGCGATGCATCCGTGATTCAAGCCAGACAACCCAACGAAACAATCTGGGTCAACAACGACCACCGCGCACCGCTCGGTATTGAACAGCCCGCTTTAATGGCGAGCGCGCCGCAAGCGATGTCAAGATTTCAGAATTTTTCCAATGCAAACAGCACTTATCAATATCCGGGCGGACTTCACCAACGCTATGATATGTATCAGTGGGTCACAAAAGGGTTCGGCGGTGCGGTCGGCGGCGACTGGGGCAATCGTACAAGCGATACCCGCGCCATATCATACGGTAGCGGCGTACCGAGTCTGAGCGGGGTGCAGGTTCACGAAGTCGGACACGGGTTCGGTTTATACGACCTTTACGGTGAAGCCGCGAGGAGACCGCCGGACACGAGCGTAGCCGACCCATCGGGAAATAGAAGATTTGGGTCGGGACAATTACGTACGGTTATGGACGGTACGTATAACGGTCCCCTCAATAACTACGACCAATGGCAAATACGCTATTATTGGGATTGGGTTTATAATCAAAGAAATGTACTCAATCGTCCGTTTGCGTTACCTACACAGGTGTTGGGATAAATATACACCCCGCGTTGTAATGACGCGGGGCGTAATTTCCGTACTCCTATAAAATTTAGGAACACAAAATGCTTTTTATATGTTATAATGTAAGTAATTGTGCTGTAAGACAGTGAAAAAAGTTGACAAATGCGATGAATTACGGTATAATTAAGGAAAGCAACAAGCAACAAACGGGATAATTCCGTTTTTTTACAGAAAATTATTAATTGTGAACATTTTTGTTCACCTTTTGGGAAACCAAATGGTGTATAATAAGAAAAATATAGCATAAAAAGCTAAAATTATGGTGGACGTCAACCCGTATAAACCCGGCGACCGCCCCGACTATGTAATAATAAATCAGGTTTACGGTAACGGAAATTCCGGCGAAGGAACGGCGGTTCCCGCAGTTTCGCACAGCTTTATCGAATTGTACAACCCGACCGATACCCCCGTAAGCTTAAGCGGAATGTCGCTACAGTACATCAGAGGTATAAGCTCTAATTATCCCACCTTCGGCGACTGGGAAAAGTTGGATTTAAGATGTTGGCGTTGATACAGATGATGCGAGCTACGTTATACCCGATTATGATACCGTTTGGGCGGGGCTTATCATGAGCAACCGAGCGTTCAGCGTCGCGCTCGTAGACGGAACGACCCTTCTCACCGGAAACCCCGCAACAAATACAATCAACGGCGGCGTAATTGATTTAGTCGGCGCGACCAACTCCACCCAAAACGGCGACATTGCGCCTTATTGTGAGTTTCGCCCATTTACCGATATATCGAGACAGGCGGCGGGAAGGCGTATCAACTTTGCCGATTACAATGAAAACAATAAGGATTTTGAACGAATAGATTATCGCGAAGCCGCGTCTGCTGCGTCTGCACCGCGTTGCGGCAATGACGGCGCGTGGGGAGAGGACATTTTCCCGATTTATCGTATTCCCTCGGGCGGAAAGCTCGCCTTCTCAAAAACGAGCGGCTTTTATGACAACCCGTTCAACCTTGAGCTGTCTACGGGAATCAGAGACGGTATAATCCGCTACACCACCGACGAAAGCGAGCCGACCAAAAATTCAAAGGAATATACCGCCCCGATTGACATAGCCAACCGCTCAAATATACTCGACTTTAACGCAAAAGCGGAGGCGTTCGATATAAAAATCAATGTCAAAGGAACCGCCGACGAGGATACAGTTGTTGAGCTTAGGGAAAGCGGCGGCGGTAACAAGCTTCATGAAAGCAATAAAACCGACGAAAACGGCATTTTTGAGTTGGAAACGGTTATATCATCGCATAATATCGCGACAATCGCGGGGGATTTGCGTATCATGACCGAACAAGCGGATTCAGATGACGACGTTACCGTTACATTCAAGGGAACGGGAACGAACGGTACGGTCGTTACGCTGTTAGAATCGGACGGCGCGAATAATTTTTTTGGACAGGCGACAATTACAGACGGCATTTTTGAAGTCGGCTATACCTTTACGCCCGACGAAATAAACGAGTTGTCCTACGGCAACGAAGACCACGGCGGCGTTACAATTATAACCGACAATCTTGACGACATTACCTTCACCGATATTACGGTTGTTCGGGGTGAAACAATCGTGTTTGATATGCAAGCCGACGCTAAGCTAAACGACTTGACCACCGCATGGACGCACACCGATTTCCTTGTACACGCGAGTCAGCCGTCTGCAACCATTACACCCGTTACCGGGCGTTCTGTCGCAACCGTTTCCGGAGCGGCGGGGGCAAAAACGGTTAAAATAAGCAATCGCGGCGTTGAATACGCAAGCTTGAGAGTATTGACAAAGGAGTTGGTTCCGCTCGTACCCGATACAGTGCCGAAAACGGTTATAACGGTCAAAGGAACCGCAACTCCCGGTGCCGTTATAGAGCTTAGAGAAACCCAAGCAGACCCTTGGCCGCTCCACGGAATAGCGACAGCCGATATAAACGGCGATTATGAATTGACCGCCGCCTTGACTAAAAGTCAAATTGAAAATATTGTTCATGATGGCGTTTCCCCTTGCGGAACCCTCGCGATTCAAACAGAATACGGCGCGCCCGTTAATTCGGATTACACCATATCCGAATTAAAAATAACGCGTTCCGACGACAAAAGCTTGATTTACGATATGCAGGACAGTAATTTACCCGCCTTGTCCACCCCGTTTGCACCGGTTGCGCCGGGTTATATTCAATACGCTTCGGGCGCAGAAATGTCCGACATAAGCGTAACGGGGGCGGCGGGTTCGAGAATAATCAGCATTACCAACCGTACCGATAACTGGCCCGGGATTAATATTTTGCAAACCGCTTTACTTGCGTCTGCGCCCGAGCCTGTACCCGTTATAACCTCTCAACCCGATTACACCATTACCGATATCACAATCACCGATGTCGATAAAGCCGCCGTTTTGTACAATATGCAAGACGATACCGCGCTTTCGACCTCTGCATTAACGAGCGCACATTCGCTTTTAAGACGTTCCGGCGGCACTGCGGCTGTAATTGACGTTCCGCCCGTTTCGATTGAAGTAACCGACCGCATGAATGTTGCCGACGGAATAAGCATATTGAAAACCGGATTATCGGGTTATATTCCCACCGGTGGAAGTAAGATGCAGGGCTGTACCATTAATATAAAAGGTACGGGAACACCCGGTACATCTATTATCGTTGAACAGGACGAGGGGTGGATGCATGGCGATACCCCCGAGCTTGCTTCCACGACCACCCACTGGTCGGAAGGCACTTTTGAAATAACGCTTCCGTTGACCGCGACGCAGGTCAGAAACAATTACGGAAACATTAAAATATGCCCGCCCTTCGGTTCAACTAAAGTTTTCGGAATAACCGATATAATAATCACCGCCGATGACGGAACGGTCGTTTATGATATGCAGGAGGATGAGGATATAGATTCTTTAAAGATATCATTTGCTACCACTAAACACCTTAAAAACGGCGGATTGACTTTAAATATATCCGATGACGAGGGTTCTAAAGCGTTAAACATTACCGACCGCGAGGGCGACTCACCCACAGAGCTTTGGGGAGGAATACAAATAATAAAAGGCACCTTAATGACCGCTTTATTGCATAGAGACTTTCTTGACGGCTCTGCCGAGCGCGCGCCCGACGCACCCTGGGAGAAAAGTCTTTCAAAGGGAAATGTTATACGCGCAAGGGTGTTCGACGAAAAAGGGAACCCCTTAACCGATAGAATCTATACACAATCTTATTTTGTCGGACTCGGCGGGAAATACACCGGCTACCCCGTCATTTCGCTCTCCACCGATAACGACAACCTATTTGCCCCGGATTTAGGCGTATATGCCAACCCTTACAGTAGGAGTAACGACTGGGAAAGGCCGGTTCACTTTGAAATAATCGAACCCGACGGAAGCACACATTCACAGGATATGGGCATACGTATGCACGGCGGCGCGTCGAGAGGCGACTCACAAAAATCGTTTCGTCTGTATGCGCGGGGAAGCTACGATTCCGATAACCCCACATTAAATTATGATGTGTTCGACGGAGCGGCATTTGACGTCAACGGTAAACCCATTACCGAGTTCCAAAGGATTCTGCTCCGCAGTACCGGTAATACAAAGGTTGCCGAAATGATGCGCGACCCGCTTTTACAGGCGCGGACTCAAAACATGACGAATATGCTGCATCAAGCGTACAGACCGTCCGTAGTCTTCATCAACGGCGAGTTTTGGGGATATTATAACATTCGCGAGCGTATTGACGACTATTTTATACGCGACAACGCTAAAGTAGACAACCGCAATAACATTATATTTGTAAATCCCGACGAGTATCACGGCGGTTGGGACGGCGAACCCGGAATATATTTACCCGAGCACGAAACCTATGAGGAAATGTACGACTGGTTCGAAGGCTTGGACGAATACGATTGGGCGGCAAAAGACGGTCATAAAATGACAACAGATGAATATAAAAAGGCACAAACCTTCTTAGACGTTGACAACTTTATCGACTATTGGGCGACCGAAATGATTATATCCAACTATGACTGGCCCGGGAACAACATTAAAATGTGGCGGTATGACACCGACTTCCCCGAGGAATACGACAGTAAGGTGTTCATGCAGGACGGACGTTGGCGTTATATCGTGTGTGACCTTGACTTCGGTTACTTGCTTTATGAGGGCGATGTTTATGTAAAGCATTTCAACAACATCTTTAAATTCCTTTTGGAGGATTCGGCGGTAAGCTCCGACTGGCCAAATTACGCATGGTCAACTACGATGTTCAGGCGGTTAATGTCTAACGACGAGTTCAGAGGGCGTTTCTTGGTTCGTTGTATAGATATTCTTAACACCGCGTTGAACGAAAAAGAGCTTCAAGCCGATATAGACGCGCTTAAAACGAAAATGTCTCCCGTCATGACGGAGCATCACAACAGATGGAGCTGTAATAGCCTTACTAAATGGAGCACAGAAGTAACCCGTTTCAGAAGTGAGGTCGAGGGCAGACTGACCAACTTCGCAAATCAAATTAAAACCTATTTTGACGATGATGATATAGGCTCGTTAGTGGAATTAAGCGTAAAGCTCACGACGGGATTAGGGGCATTAGCCGAGAATAACGACTTAGGATATGTAAAGGTCAACGGTACCGATATACTCGATACAACCGTAGGAGTTACAAGCGGCGTTTCATGGAAAGGCTCATATCAAGTCGGAACGGAACAGATAATAACCGCCATTCCGCAGGGGTACGGAATTTTCGATAAATTCATTATAAACGGTGATGAGGTATTTGATAATCCGTTAAAATTCAAATTAGAAGAGGCGACCGACGTTCAAGCATACTTTGTATTCTCACAGGACAGTAAAGACATTGACGACGCGCGTATAGCGGTTGAGGAGTGTGGCTTCGCCGATGTGTCTGTGGGTAATGTCGGTTCAGAGGAAGCCGCCAAAGCGCATATTAAAGCCATTGTAGACAGCATAGTTGAGAAATTCGGCGTAACCGCAAAAATCGTCGACCGCGATTACAGGGAGCTGACCGACGACGTAAACGGAAGATACAGATTCTACGTTGAGTTAAGCAAGGGTAAAGGCACTTCGCTTACTACCTCAAGTCTGTCATTGAGGATTTTGCCTAATTGTACCGGCGACCCCGACACCTGTAAGGTTCCGGGTTGTACAATTTGTAAAATCGACGAAACAACAACCGTTACAGAAACAACAACTACTACGGATACAGGAACAGGTACAGAAACGACAACTACCACGGGTACAGGAACGGGTACAGAAACTACAGTATCTGCGGGTACTGGAACAAATACCGCTACTGCCGATAACGGCACGGGTACTGCCGTTACCACGGCGACAACTGCGGACGGCACGGGTACTGCCGTTACCACGGCGACAACTGCGGATGGCACGGGTACTGTTGTTACCACGGCAACAACTGCGGACGGCACGGGTACTGCCGTTACTGCGGCGACAACTGCGGACGGCACGGGTACTGTTGTTACCACGGCGACAACTGCGGACGGCACGGGTACTGTTGTTACCACGGCGACAACTGCGGACGACACGGGTACCGATACGGCAACAACTGTGAGCGGCACAGGTACAGACACGGCGACAACTGCGGACGACACGGGTACCGATACGGCTACAACTGCGAGCGGTACGGGTACAGTTGTTACAACGGCAACAACTGCGGACGGCACAGGTACAGATACAGCGACCACTGCGGGCGGCACGGGTACCGTTGCAGTTACAACTTCACCGGAAGCGACAACCCCCAATGTAACAACCGAACCCGAGTATAAATACGGCGTCATTTCTAACGAAGGCGATGAAGAAGGCGCACCGACAATCTTCTGTTTCATTGAGATTCTTCTTTACCTCGTAAAAATGCCGAGTAACGCGGCAGATAACCCCGCCGCAATTCTCAGCCCCGAGGGTGAAGCGGCGGGAGAGCCGACGGATATAACCTTACCGGTTCAGCTTATGGCGATGGACAGGACATTTTTTCCCCGCCGAAGCGAAACTCTTCATATTTCCGGTAACGGAACTTATACAGCGGTGTTAGAGACGCCGGGGCTGAATCCTTTAGAGGATATTCTTCATCTTGCCGTTTGTGCCGAGGGTGCGAGATTTGACGGTGAGTTTGTAGGCGACCCCGCTTATTTCGGGACGTCGGTTGAAGCTCCGGCGAGGTATAAAAACGCTTATATAAAATTGAATTCAATTTTGATAAACGACTATGTTGAGGTCGGGAATACTTATAGTGCGGAGGGGTTCATCGACTGGTCTTTCTTAGGCGAAAACCGCGCCGGAGCATCATTTTGGAACGGCTGGTATTACGGGCAACAGGGGTTGACAGGGGTGAATACCGTACCGGTTACAGATACTAAAGATGAAGCGGTTGCATTTAATGTCGGCGAGCCGATATACAAAATGCTTTTGACCTTTACAATAAGCGAACTCAGCTTTGATAAAGCTTGCGGCTTTAATTGCGAGGGCTGTGGAATTTGTTCATTAGTCGTACCTAAAGAGTTCTTGACGCTCGATGTGGCTAAGGAAGTGAACACTACCGAGGTGAATGTTACGGGTCTCGCCGCTTACGAGGGGACAGACAGTATTGTAAAAATCTATTGTGACGGCGAACCCGCGGGGGAATTTACACCCAATAAAATCGACAGATATCGCGGCTCTGTTACAATCCCCGATATTGAGGGCAAATATGTAATCACCGCCGAATTAGAGGGTCTCGACGGTGAAGGGCTGACCGTCGAAGAGGTAATCATATACGACAGGAGTGCCGTAGCCGTTTCAACGGTGACAATGCATTATTACGGTCAATCAATCATATACAACATCTTAAAGCCGCCCGCCGTTCCGCCGAGTTATATATACAGAATACCGTCCGTTTACGGCGAAAAAGCGAAACAGTTTACATTTGTTGTGGAGTTTGACGACCCCGAAATTGATGTAAGCGATGTTGTCGTTGTAATCGAGGGCATGGGCGGTGCTATCCACAGAGTACCTGCGGAATATGACGAAAATAAAAAGGTGTGGATTGCTTATGATATTATTCAAGATGTCTTTAACGCCCCCGCTTTTATTGACGTAGAGTTTTATAAAACAACTATATTTGAGCCTATTGAGTTTGATACCGCTGTAATTGATGATTTTCTTGAAGAATATGAAGATATTTTAGCCGAATTAGAAGCCGAATCAAACTATAAACCGATTGATAAATTGCCCGAAGACCATTATTCTGTGATATTATTAAAAGAATTAGATATTTTTGCAAATATATTAGATGATTCTGAAAAGCTTAATAGTCTTACCGGTGAAGAATTTGAAAAATTATACGACGATTTTTTTGAAAAATTTGACGAATATCAAGTTGAATTTGATAAAGACCAAGACGAATTAGATAAATCCCAAGACGAATTAGATGAATTTGTTAACGGAGTTCCGGATATAGCGGATTTAATTGATATTGATGAAATGTTTGATACTACCGTTACGATAGATGACAGTAGCGGTTATATCGAATCCGAAATGCTCGAAAACGGATTCACCGCAATTCCTAAAACCGACGGAGGATTTATATATCAAAAGGATACAGAAACACAGATTATTACCGTAGACTTTGAACTTAATTTTTCTCATGTAATTGATATAAGCGAGATTTTAAATAAGTTAAGCGAGGCTAAGGAGTTTTTTTCTGAATATGAAACCGTGTTCAGAAATCCGACTAATGTTTCTGCTTTTTCCGATGAATTTATACAAGAACTGAGAAGTAAAGCAGATGAGTTAATGTCTACTTTTTTTGATGTTCTCGGTTTAGTTCAAGGTATTATGGAAGAGTTAGAAAAAATCGAAAAAAAGATTTATGAAGAAGAGACAAAAGATATAACAAAAAATTTGGATAACGCTAAAGCTGCATTAAATAAAAACCAAATAGAAATAGCCAATTCTAAAGCAAAAATTGATAGACTTCTCGATTCATATGAAAATACTTTATTAAAAGAGGATAAATTTGTCGGCGATGGTTATTTACGTAAAAAGACACAACTTGAATACAGGCTTAACGCGGAATATGACAACCTTCAGAAGCTCGAGAAGCAGCCCCCTAAGCTTAAGAGTAATGTCGATAATCTTAGTGATAAACTTAAAAAATTTAAGATACCAAGGGCTATGTCGGGCGGGTTCAAGGCTTTAGGAATAGTCGGTACAATTACCTCGGCAATTGATAATATTAATACGGTTAGTGAAGTTATTTTTATTTATTTATCGGTTGGAGATTGTTTAACGGAAAATTGCCAAAATTGTCAATGTAAAGGTTTGCGCGATGAGCTACGTAATGATATCGGAGCCTGTGGATTAAAAATACTTGCTTCGATTATTTTGGTTGAAATAGCGACAAAAGTAATATGTACGCAAATCGCGGGATTTTTGTCGGCGTTTTCCGCCCCACCCGCTTCTGTGTTAATATGGATTACGGTTGTCGGCACTGCCACACTTGTATTTTTGGAGCGTAATAATGCACTTAGCGGATATAAGCAAGAATTTCCCGGTTTTAGAACAAGAAGCACCGAAGTCTTTTATGTTTGCTTAGACAAATGTAAACCGGAAATATGTGAACTATGCGGCGGAAAGCTCCCGAAGCATATCGGTCAATGCCCGCCAAAACCGCCAACCCCCACACCCAGTAAAGTTGACCCCGCCGGCTATGTCTATGAAGCGGTTCCGTCCAACCGAATGAGCGGTGCGGAAGCAATCTGTTATTATGCGGGCGACAATTATCCGTTCAAAGGCGCGCCGCCCGTTCAAAACGCCGATGAATTGGGGATACAGCCGTGGAACGCGGAAGACCATGACCAACAAAATCCTATTATCACCGACAGAGAGGGTGCATATGCTTGGGACGTCCCGCGCGGCTGGTGGCAGGTTAAGATAGTTAAAGACGGATACGAGGATATGTTCAGTAATTGGATGCCTGTGCCGCCCGTACAAATGAACGTCAATATCGGTATGATTTGCAAGGACTCGCCGTCGGTGCAAAGCGTTAATGCTTACCCGACGGGGGTTGAGATTATATTTGACAAATACATGGATACCGCAACCCTACGGGATAACAGTATTCAAGTATTGCGTAACGGCATACCCGTAACCGGTCATATAACCTTCACGGATTCGGAAAACTCAATCGACCCGATGACCGAATATGCCGATTATATCAACGGGGATTTTGCGTCAAAAATTAAGTTTATCCCATCCTTCGATTTGCTTATCGGGGATATAACGGTAAATATTAATCAAGAAGCAAAAAGCTATGCGGGCGTTAGTATATCCGAGAATTTCTTCCAAACCTCCGCGGTAAAAATTGAACCCGACTCGCTCGAGGTCGACAATGTGCGGCTTGATTATGATGAAACCGGAAATATAGTTGTATCGGTATTGCCCATGGGGGCGGCGGTCGGCAAAAAGATAACCGCAGTATCGGATTCGCCTTTTATCGCATCGGTTGAGGGCGAGGCAATTGTTGACGAAGACGGTAAAGCGGTAATTGAGGTGGTCGGAGAACTCCCCGGCACGGTGAATGTCACCGTTTCATTAGACGGAACCGCTCTACAAAAGAACGTCTCTGTCTCGGTGGGAATGTTGGGACATCATACATGCAGATGCCGCCAATGCGGTTGCGAGGAGTGTTTCCCGCCATACGGCTTCTGCGGCAAATGTGAACAGTGTATTCAATCCCCGTCCAACGTCATTTACGATATGCAAAAAGACCCCGATTTGAAAAAGTTAGAAGGTACGGGCGGCAGTTATGAAGAAACCGAGGGGCGTAATGTTTTGAGAAGAGCGGGCAACCCCGAAACGTCCGTAACGGTAAATATGGGCGCAATGCGGACAATCACCGTAACAAAAAGAGGCGGTACCTCTCAAGGTACGCATATTCGATTAAACGAGCTGAACGCTAAGCCCGACCACTCATACAAATTTGAGGTGAGCGGAAGGTTGATAAACCCGTCGGCAGAGGTTCAGGCGAGACTCAGATTCGAAGGCGAAAGCAGAATATTAGAACGTGAAACACCCGCCGAAAACGGCGCGTTCAGCCTTACGCATATTGCGACATATAAGCAAATTATGGGCGATATAGAAAGTCGCGAAAAAGTAAACGAGGATGCGTTTTACAGTATAGGCTGTACAAGTAGTGACGGTACATTCCCCGATATGGTGATTACCTCAATACGAATTACCGAGATTTTTGGACAAAGTTTTGAAACAACACCGGCTACAACCACCGATAACCCGCCGGAATCAACAACGTCACCCGCGATAACAACCACTACGGCTGTCACAACCACCACTACGGCTGTCACAACAACCGAGCCTGTCACAACCACCGCTACGACAGAGACCGCCGTTTCAACCTCATATGAGTCTACCGCATCATCAGCAAATACAACCGAATCCGCAACGACGGCAACTACATCACCCGCAACAACTGCGACACAATCTGCAACAACCGAGAGCGGCACGGGTACCGTTGCAGTTACAACTTCACCGGAAGCGACAACCCCCAATGTAACAACCGAACCCGAGTATAAATACGGCGTCATTTCTAACGAGGGCGATGAAGAAGGCGCACCGACAATTTTCTGTTTCATAGAGATTCTTCTGTATCTCGTAAAAATGCCGAGTAACGCGGCAGATAACCCCGCCGCAATTCTCAGCCCCGAGGGTGAAGCGGCGGGAGAGCCGACAATATTCTGCGCTATTGAAATTCTCTTGTACATCGTAGGACTTCCGACGTATAAGACTCTCGGGTGAACCGACGGTATAACAAAAAAGGGTGGACGATTCGTCCACCCTTTTGCTATGTCGGTATATTTAGGGGGCTTCCAAAAACCTCATAAGATTCAACGCAATTTCATGAATGCAATAAAAACCTAAAAATTTCGCAAAATTCGCGTCCAAACGCTTCAAATCAAGAGTATCATCCTCATATTTAAGAAGCTGTTCTAACGGTTGTGGTATAACAGAAGAAGAGGATTATCGTTTTTACAAATTAGGAGATATTGACGGAAACGCAAAGCTTGATATTTTCGACTTAATCGAGATACTAAGATATTTCGGTAGGTTAGAGGGTGCTATACGTTATTGTTGCGATAAGGATGACTGTACAAAACCAAATCACGATGTCGCTTGGGTCGCCGCGTTAATCACATTAGAATCAAAGACACAAAATAACCCATTAATTCATGATATGCTCGAGATTTTAATGTATCTCGTAAGAATCGAAAGCGAACCGCTTGAATCCTTGTGGCGGAATAATTAACACTTAGTTTATTATCCCCCGTTTCTCTAGGAGCGGGGGAATAAGCTTAAAAGGAGGAGCTATGAAGAGAATAATATCAATATTAATTATTTTATCAATTTTCATTATAAAAAACCCTTGTATTTCGGCACTTGTAGAACTCGCGGGTGAAGGTATAACCGACGAAAAACTTGTAGAAATTATTTCTGAATATGAAGAAATAATACAAGAACATGGCGCGTTAAGTCTTTCTGACAATCAAATTAGCGACCTCACACCTTTAAATAAACTTACAAAAGTATGGGTATTTTTTTTAAACGATAATCAAATTAGTGACCTTACACCTCTAAAAAATCTTACAAATCTGCATATGTTA
>Ga0082212_10002140_pt1 | contig 29091 bp, 27 predicted proteins | sample TergutNt197P3_FD_71548 | JGI IMG/M metagenome (GOLD analysis project Ga0082212, IMG submission 71548) | Neocapritermes taracua P3 segment gut microbial communities from Petit-Saut dam, French Guiana - Nt197 P3 | ecosystem: Host-associated > Arthropoda: Insects > Digestive system > Gut ...
CTCACCGCCCGACGCAGCCCCCGAAAGGCGAAAAAAATACGCGGGCTTTTGGAGTCTGCCGCTCCCCAACCCCTGACGTGGCACTGTTACTGGCCAGCGCGGTATCTGCCTCCAACTCACCATGACTTCTGGCTCCTTGCTGTCTAGACCGTCCTATGCTAAGATAGCAAAAACATATAGAGCAGAAATTCGCCAAGAGGGGAAGACACTATTATGCTTGAAATCCCAGAAGCCCTTGTGCTTTCATCACAGCTGAATCAAACACTTAAAGGCCAACAAATCAAAGAGACCGTCGCGGCAGCCTCCCCGCACAAATTCTCATGGTTTTACGGGAACCCCGCGGAGTATGACGTACTTTTGCGCGGGCGGACGATTGAAATCACGAAACCTTACGGCGGCAGGGTAGAAATCGAAGCGGAAGGCGCGGCGCTGCATTTTGGGGACGGGGCTAGTCTGCGGTATTATCAAGCAGGCGAAAAAATACCTGCCAAACGTCAATTATTGGTGGTTTTTGAAAGCGGTGCCGCCCTCGTTGGCACAGTCGCTATGTATGGCGGCTTATGGGCTTTTCCAGCCCACGGGATGGATGATAATCCTTATTACAAAGCGGCAAAGGAAGCCGTTCCAATTTTGTCTGAGGCATACGATTACAAGCATTTCCTGACCCTATTTGACGAAAAAAGCTTGAAAATGAGCGCCAAAGCCTTTTTGGCAACAGAACAGCGCATTCCGGGATTGGGGAACGGGGTTTTACAGGACATTTTATTGAACGCGAACATTCATCCGAGAAGAAAGATCAACACGCTATCTGAAGAAGGTCGCCAGACTCTGTTTGACAACATCAAATCAACTCTGGCGGAAATGACCGACGGCGGCGGACGCGACACCGAACGGGATTTGTTCGGAAATTTCGGGGGATATAAGACCAAACTCAGCAAAAACAACGCCCAGTACTTTTGCCCTGACTGCGGCGCCTCCGTTAAGAAAGAAACCTATATGGGCGGAAGTATTTATTATTGCGAACACTGCCAGGCGCTTTGAGGGGACAGTTTACATTATGGACGATTCCGCTATAATATAAAAAGATGGCAACTCATACCGTGATAGGGTTCTGGTATGGCCATACTTGTGAACCCGCATACAATTCGAGGAGGTTTCAGGTTAATGGACTACAAAGACACACTCAATCTGCCGCAGACAGATTTTCCCATGCGCGGCAACTTACCGGAACGGGAACCGGCCATCCTGAAAAAATGGGCGGAGAACGATACTTACAACAAGATCCAAACAGCGCGGTCAGGCCGTCCTAAATTCGTACTGCACGACGGCCCTCCTTATGCCAACGGCGCGCTGCATATGGGACACGCCTTAAATAAAATCCTCAAGGACATGATCATTCGTTACAAAACAATGTCCGGCTACGACGCCCCTTATATCCCGGGATGGGACACCCACGGCCTGCCCATCGAACAACAGGTCATCAAAAACCTTGGAGTCAACCGCAACACTTTGAGCATCAGTGAATTTCGCCGGCATTGCCACGATTACGCTCTCAAATATGTCGAAATCCAGAGAGAACAATTCAAAATGCTCGGCGTCTTCGGCGACTGGGATCACCCGTATCTGACTCTGACCCCCGATTATGAGGCGGAACAAATCGGCGTCTTCGGCGCCATGGCCCAACAAGGCTTCATCTATAAAGGTCTGAAGCCCGTCTATTGGTGTTCCTCCTGCGAAACCGCTTTGGCGGAAGCCGAAATTGAGTACGCCGACCGGAAATCAACCGCCATTTATGTAAAGTTTCCCGTTCTAGACGGCAAAGGACTGTTACCGGAATCCTGTTCCGTGGTTATCTGGACGACCACGCCGTGGACACTGCCGGCCAATCAAGCCATTTCTCTGCATCCGGATTATGAATACGCCCTGATCCGAACTCCGGATCCCGGCCCGGAATCACAAACTTCGGACCATTATGTCGTTGCCTTAAAACTCGTAGAACAGCTGGAAACCCAATGGAACACAACCCTCCCCATAGAAAAAACCTTCCCGGGCCGTGAGCTCGCAGGCGTAATCTGCCGCAATCCCTTGCTCAACCGGGAATCTGTCCTTATCTTAGGCGAACACGTCACCCTTGACCAAGGCACAGGCTGCGTACACACAGCCCCGGGGCATGGCGTTGACGACTTCATTGTTGGCCGCGCCAACAATCTATCCGTACTCTGTCCCGTTGACTCCCGGGGCCGGTTTACCCCGGAGGCAGAACAATACGCCGGGCTCAAAGTCAATGATGCCAACGCCGCGATTGTCGACGATTTAGCTCAGGCCGATCTGCTCGTAAAATCTGAGAAAGTAACTCATAGTTACCCTCATTGCTGGCGCTGCAAAAACCCAATCATTTTCCGGGCCACAGAACAATGGTTCGCTTCCGTAGATGGCTTCCGCCGGCAAGCACTGGCTGAAATTGACCGGCTGCGCTTCATCCCGACCTGGGGACGCGACCGCATCTACAACATGATCGCCGACCGCGGCGACTGGTGTATTTCCCGGCAAAGAACCTGGGGCGTACCCATTCCGATCTTCTACTGCAACGACTGTCATCGCGAAATCATCACACCGGAAACCATAGCCCATATCCAAGAAGTTTTCCGGGCCGAAGGCTCGTCAGCATGGTTCAGCAAGTCGTCTGAAGACCTTTTGCCGCCGGGATTCGTCTGCTCCTGCGGCAGCGGCAGCTTCCAAAAAGAAACAGATATCATGGACGTCTGGTTCGATTCCGGCAGCAGCCACGCTGCCGTGCTGAGACACAGGCCGGAGCTCAGTTGGCCGGCGGATATGTATCTGGAAGGCTCGGATCAGCACCGCGGCTGGTTTAACTCATCCCTGTTGACAGCGGTGGCCACAGCGGGGCAAGCCCCTTACAAAGCGGTTCTGACCCACGGCTTTCTCGTCGACGAACAAGGCCGCAAAATGGCTAAATCCTTGGGCAACGGTGTCGATCCCTTGGAAATCATCAACGCCATGGGCGCTGACATCATTCGCCTCTGGGTAGCCTCCTCCGACTACCAAAACGACGTAGCCGTTTCCAAAAACATCATGAAACAGATGACAGAAGCCTACCGCAAAATCCGCAACACTTTGCGCTTCCTGCTGGGCAATCTACATGATTTTGACCCAAGAGAACACCAGGTCGCCTACGGCGACCTGACAGAAATCGATCAATGGATTCTGGCTAAGCTGTCCGCTCTCATAGACCGCTGCCGGCAGGCCTACGACGATTATGAGTTCCACACCCTCTATCACAGCATCCATAATTTCTGCACTATAGAACTCAGTTCCATCTACATGGACATCAGCAAAGACCGCCTCTACGTGGAGGGCCGGGACTCTCTGCCGCGCCGCAGCGCCCAAACGGTTATGAACGAAATCCTGGAAGCCCTCGTGCGACTGCTGGCGCCCATCCTCGTCTTCACAATGGACGAAGTCTGGGATTACCTGCCCTCGGTACGCAGCGACCCATCCGCCGGCATCCTGCAAACCGCGCTGATGCCGGAAGCAAAACCCCAGTGGTGGGACGATGATCTGATGGTGACCTGGGAAACCATCCTGTTATTGCGGGCAGAAATCACCAAAGTCCTGGAAAACGCTCGTCAAAACAAACTCATCAGCCATTCCCTAACGGCCCACGTCGAACTCTACCCATCTGACGTCGCCCAAGAAGAATTCCTGCAAGATATCCCTCGTTTCCACGATATCGTTATCGTCTCCCGGTTAACGGTTCATCCGGCCGGCGACCCGGCGCCCGCTCAAGCTGTCCCATCGCAAGGTTTCCCCAACATGTTCATCGACATCGGCGCGGCTCAAGGCGAAAAATGTGAACGCTGCTGGATGTATAGCGATGAGATCAACGAGGACACTAAGGTATGTCCCAGGTGCCAGGCTGTCATTAGGGGCTGAGAGAAGGGGCTAGGGGAAGGGGTTAGGGACCAGGGGTTAGGGGTTAGGGATGGTAACTATCAGCTATGCTGATAGTTGGGAATTGTTACAGAGAGTGTATGCTTTGATCAGTGTTCTTCGGGCTTATTAGTGCCATCTTGGGTGTAACTGATATGATATAGAGAGAGAAGACTCCTCCTTCATCACAACCGCCGCTTCTGCTTTTATCCTAACCTCCAAACTCCCTACTATCAGCACCGCTGATAGTTACCATCCCTAACCCCTGACCCCTTCTCCTAACCCCTAGCCCCTAGCCCCTAATCCCTTCTCCTAACTCCTTCTCCTTGCTTTGTCCCAACTTAAATCGCGCCGCCCTGCGGCGCCAAACAGGAGGCTTATCTTGAGTAACTTTGCCGTTCCCGTAGGTGTTTCCAATCGCCATTTGCATCTTTCTGAGACAGATCTGAGAACCTTGTTTGGTTCTGCCGCCGCGCTGACATATAAAAAACCTTTGAGCCAGGAAGGTCAGTTTGTCAGCGAGGAAACTGTGACTCTGGCAGGCCCGAAGGGATCCATGACGGTACGTGTGCTTGGACCGGCACGCCCACAAACTCAGGTAGAGGTTACCTTAACCGACGCCTATAAATTGGGGATAGCGCCGCCGGTACGTGACTCTGGTGATTTGGACGGTTCGGCGGGCGGCGAGCTTATTGGCCCCGCCGGAAGGGTCGTTCTGACTGAAGGCGTTATTGTTGTGCACAGACATATACATGTGCGCACAGAAGATGCCCTTCGCAAAGGGGTTAAGGATCGCGATCGCGTCACTGTGCGCGTTGATACGGAACGGGGCGGGGTTTTTACTGATGTCTTGGTGCGTGTTGATCCTTCGTTTAATCTGGAATTTCATATTGATACGGACGAAAGCAACGCATTTGCTCTGAAAAACGGCGATGTGGCTGAGGTTATTCTGAATTGATCGGTTCAACTGATCGGCTTTAAGGGGGACGTTGTTTTGCGCATTTGGATTATCGCGGCTGTAGTTCTTGTGCTCGATCGTATTTCTAAACTTTTGATTGTGGCCCATTTGAATATTAACGAAAGCCTGCCGTTGTTGCAGCATTTTTTCCATTTGACGTATGTGCAGAACACTGGGGCCGCTTTCGGCCTCTTTCCCGGACAAACAATTTATTTGGTTGTGTTGACGCTCATTGGTTTTGCTGTCGCTATTATCCTGCGTAAAAAAATCGCGCGCTTGAACAAAAACATGTTAATTTGTTTGGGCATGATTATCGGCGGCGCGCTGGGCAATTTCATCGACAGGGTGTACTGGGGCTATGTTGTGGATTTTATCGATTTTCGTTTGTGGCCGTTTATCTTTAATATTGCTGACAGCACCTTGGTGGTTGGCAGCCTGTTACTGGCTATAATGATTTTTAATGTCAAAGAACCTCTCCCGTCCCAACAAGATAGCGAATCAGCTGAAGAACAATCAGCCGAAAAAATATCGGCCATGGCACCGCCTGAATTGCCAACCGAGGAACCCTTGGATGATTAGTGATGTTTTGGACTTTTGCATAGGCGAGGCCTGTTCCTCACCCCCTTTATCCAAGGAAGAATCCTGTGAACTGGCAGGGAAAAGGCTTGACATTGTTCTGGTATCGCTCTGCGACCTCAGTCGATCTAAGGTTCAACACATGATTCGCGCCGGACAGGTGACGGTCTGTGGCCGGCCGGCCCAGCCTGGCCACCTGCTCCGGCCGGCAGATCATATCCGGATGGAAATCCCGATTGTACCACTCTCCATCCTGCCGGAAAATATCCCCCTCAATATTATTTATGAAGACCCACACGTGCTTGTTGTCAACAAACCCCAAGGCATGGTGGTTCATCCGGCGACCGGTTCGGAGAAGGGGACTCTTGTCAACGCCCTCTTGTTTCATACTCAGGATCTATCCTCCGCAGCCGGACCATTGCGCCCTGGCATCGTCCACCGTATTGATAAAGATACATCAGGAATTTTGCTTGTGGCCAAAACCGACGCTGCCCATCAACATTTGGCCCGGCAGCTTGAGCAGCACGCCGTGGAAAGATCTTATCGGGCCATTGTTCATGGCCAATTCGCGGATTCAAGCGCAACCATTGACGCGCCCATTGGACGTGACCCCCGCGACCGCCGCAAGATGACCGTCCAACACAAAAACGCCCGTCACGCCGTCACCCATGTCGATGTCATTCAACACTTCGCGGATTTCACGGAAATCAGAGCGACCTTGGAAACGGGCCGCATCCATCAGATCCGGGTTCATCTGGCCTGGCTGGGACATCCGGTGGCCGGTGATCCTTTCTATGGCCCGGAACCCTCTTACCGCCACCTCAAGGGACAACTTTTACACGCAGAAAGGCTGGGCTTCGTTCACCCAGAAACAGGAGAAAATATGTGTTTTGCAGTGGAGCCGCCACCGCTCTATCAGGAAATCCTGACCGAATTAGGAGAAGGGGTTAGGGGAAGGGATTAGGGGTTAGGGGTTAGGGGTTAGGGATGGTAACTATCAGCGGTGCTGATAGTTGGGAATTGTTACAGAGAGAGTATGCTTTTATCAGGGTTCTTCGGGCTTATTAGTGCCTTCTAGGGTATAACTGATATGATAGAGAGAGAGAGAAGACTCCTCCTTCACCACAACCGCGACTTCTGCTTCTATACCTAACCTTCAAACTCCCTACTATCAGCACCGCTGATAGTTACCATCCCTAACCCCTAATCCCTAATCCCTAACCCCTTCTCCTAATCCCTAACCCCTAACCCCTGGTCCCTAGCCCCTTCTCCTAGCCCCTAACCCCTGGTCCCTAGCCCCTTCTCCTAGCCCCTTCTCCTAGCAGCGGCTTCCCCGAATTGACAGTTTTGATTGAAAAAGGTAGACTGATAAAGAAAAACTGAAGAAAGCCGCAAAGTGAGGGTCACCATGGACGCCGGTACCACCAAGAAACAAATTCTCAGCGAAGAAGACATACAGAGGGCCATCGCTCGCATAGCCCATGAAATATTGGAACGAAACGCCGGCGTGGAAGACTTGGTTTTGGTAGGAATCCAACGGCGCGGGGTTCCTCTGGCGGGGCGGATTCGGGCCAAAGTCGCGGAAATCGAAGGCATCCACGTCCCTATGGGCGTCCTTGATATCACATACTATCGCGATGATTTGTCAACCATTTCCGGCAATACGCTGCCTGTGGTCCATGAAACCGCTGTTCGTTTTCCTATAGACGGCAAAGTCGTTGTGCTTGTGGACGATGTTCTTTACACCGGCCGCACCATTCGCGCGGCTCTGGACGCGCTGATGGATATAGGCCGTCCGAAGAAGATTCAGTTGGCCGCGCTTGTGGACAGGGGTCTCCGGGAGCTGCCTATTCAGGCGGATTTCGTTGGCAAAGATCTGCCCACATCATGCCGAGAAACGGTTTCCGTCTGTTTGCGGGAGATTGACAATAAAGATGAAGTGGTTTTATCAATGGGACAACAGCGTCAGGCACGCAACCAGCCAATAGATACTTGATTATGGTCAGCGGGAGAAATGATAATGGATCTGAAACCCAAACCTTGGCAGCATAAAGACCTCTTAGGGATCGAACAATTATCAGCTCACGATATCGCTCAAATTTTTCAAGCCGCGGTTTCGATGAAGGAGATTTTGGAACGGCCCATCAAGAAGCTGCCAACGCTGCGGGGAAAATCTGTGGGTATGCTTTTTTATGAAGCAAGCACGCGTACGCGTGTTTCTTTTGAGACAGCCGCCAAAACCTTAGGGGCTGATGTGGGGGCTTTTGCCGTGAACACCAGCAGCGTCAGCAAAGGGGAATCCTTGCTGGATACAGCAAAAACCTTGGATGCTATGAAGTTTGATCTCATTGTGATCAGGCACGCCAGTTCAGGCGCCGCCGCGTTTTTGGCGGACAATCTTAGCGCCGGTGTTATCAATGCCGGCGACGGCCAACATGAACACCCGACTCAAGCGCTCCTTGACGCTTTCACACTCTGCGAAAGATTCGGGCCGGGCGCCCCATCCGAAACTGTGCCAGGAACCGGAACCAAAACCGATTACACAAAAACAGTGCCGGACAAACTCCTGGCCGGACGCAAAATCGTTATCGTCGGGGATATCCTGCACTCACGGGTGGCCCGCAGCAACGCGCTGTGCCTGCGGCGTTTGGGTGCTGATGTGACATTTGTCGGTCCACCAACATTGCTGCCGCCGGAAATGGCCTGCTGGGATGTTACAATATCCCACGATTTGGACGCCGTCCTGCAGGGGGCCGACGCGGTTATGGCTTTGCGGCTGCAGCTGGAAAGGCAAAAGAGCGGCTTGTTTCCGTCTGTCCAGGAATACGCCAAACTTTATGGCCTGACTGTGGGCAGACTGAAGCAAACTTGCCGGGAAACCCTGTTGCTGCACCCCGGACCGATGAACCGGGGCGTTGAGATAGACAGCGAATTGGCCGACAGTTTTTCCTCCGTCGTTGAGGAACAGGTCACCAATGGCGTCGCTGTTCGTATGGCGCTGATTTATTTGCTGATTGGGGGAGGTTTTAACAGTTGACAGGGGACAATGGACAATGGGGGAGGGCTTGTTTATGTGGCTGATTAAGGATGCTCATGTTGTGGACCCGGCTCAGGAGATTGACAGAACTTGCGATGTGCTTTTTGATAATACTATTATTGCGATTGGCACGGATTTGTCTGATAAAGATATACCTGACGATGATTCCTCATTGTCCATTGTTAACGCTGCCGGCAAATATCTTTTTCCGGGGCTCGTTGATGTCCACACCCACCTGCGCGAGCCGGGCCGGGAAGACAAGGAGGATATTGCCAGCGGGTCTAGGGCCGCGGTTCGGGGCGGTTTTACGACGATTCTGGCTATGGCCAATACCCAACCTGTTATTGATAACCGAGGTCTGGTGGAATTTGTCCTGAGACAGGGGGAACGGGCGAAAGGCGCGCGGGTTCTGCCTGTAGCCGCAGTGACAATGGGACTTCAGGGCAATGAATTGGTGAATATGGCGGAATTGCATAAGGCCGGCGCCGTAGCTTTCTCCGATGATGGCCGCGGTATTCAGCGGGCACAGACGATGCTGCTGGCTTTGCAGTACGCCCGGCTGACCGGTTGTCCCCTGATTTCCCACTGCGAAAACGAGTCCCTGGCTGCGGGGGGATCTATGAGACGTGGCCCCCGTAGCGCCCGTTTGGGGCTGGCGGGTATTCCCGCCAGCGCCGAAAGCGTTATGGCGGCGCGGGATGTTTTGTTGGCCCAAGAATGCGGCGGCAAGCTGCATCTTGCTCATTTATCGACTGCCGCCGCTGTCCTGGCTCTGCGGTGGGGAAAACAGCAGGGAATAGATGTTTCCGGCGAAGTGAATCCTCACCATTTGATCTTTTGTGACGACGATATCGGGTTAACGGACACCAGCCTCAAGGTTAACCCGCCGCTGCCTTCGGCGGCGGATCGCGATGTTCTTTTGGATGCCCTCGCTGATGGGAGTATTGACATGCTGGCGACGGATCACGCGCCTCACGCCTGGGAGGAGAAAGCCCAACCTTTCGCGGAGGCGCCATTTGGCATCAACGCTTTTGAAACCGCCTTGGCGGCTGTTTGGACGTCTTTGGTCAAACCCGGCAAACTCTCGGTCGCTCAGCTCGTTCGCGCTTGGTCCCTGAATCCGGCCCGGCGTTTCGGTGTGACAGGGGGAAGCCTTCGGGTCGGTGACCCGGCTGATATCGTCTTATTCGATCCGGATCATGCTGAAGTAATCGGCGAAGGCGCTTGGTTGTCCAAATCAACCAACACACCTTACTGGGGCCAAAAAATGCAAGGGTTCCCCGTGGCCGCTTGGGTAGGCGGCGAACTGAGAGCCGATAGGAGCGGTATGCGGATTTTGTAATTCAGCCGTTTCCCGGGAAAGGAGCACCTTTCATGTTAAGCCAGGAAAAAATTCTGATCAATCGTCCCATGGGACCGGCTCATAACAGCCAGGGACTTTTTAAACTCGTTCTGCACGGACGCGTCGCCGAAGAAGCCCAACCGGGACAGTTTGTTACCGTCCGAACCTCGCCTTCGTCCGATCCTTTGCTGCGGCGCCCTTTAAGTATAGCCGGCATCGATAAAAAAGCCGGGGAGATAACCCTCTACTATCGTGTCAAGGGCCAAGGAACAACCCTGCTGGCTCGTCAGCCGGAAGGAACTTATTTAAGTGTTCTCGGCCCGTTGGGGCAGGGTTTTTCCCTGCCTGCCGTTTCGCCGGACCCCGCGTCCCGAACCGCGAACCCGGCGGAACTGATTCTGGCGGCGGGAGGGATAGGGATTTTCGCCTTATATTCTTTGCTGGAATACCTGCTGAAAAACCACTTGACTGATAGAATTCCCGTTACCGTCCTCTGGGGCGGGCTGGATAAAGCTTTTTTGGATTGCGCCACCACGGATCTGCTGTTTCAACTGCCCAAAAACAACGTCGTTCTCTGCACCATGGACGGAAGCTATGGATACGAAGGGTTGGTGACGGAACCGTTGGAACAGCTTCTCAGCGCCGGCCGAAAGGGGCGGGAAACCATGGTGGCGGCATGCGGTCCCAACGTTATGCTTCAGGCTGTGACTGAACTCTGTCAACGGTTTTATGTGAGCTCGGAAATTTGTATGGAAGAATACATGGCCTGTGGGTTGGGCGCATGCCGCGGCTGCGTTTGCCGACTCAAGGATGAAACGGGTGGCGTGAAGCATGGGCGCGTCTGTCTGGAAGGGCCTGTATTTACCGGAGAGGAGGTTGTCTGGCATGACCGGATTTGATATGGCGGTCAAGATCAAAGGCTTACACATGAAAAACCCGCTGATTGCCTGTTCCGGCACTTACGGGTTCGGTGAAATCTACAGGGATTATGTGCCCACCTCCGCCTGGGGGGGGATCGCCTTGAAAACGGTCACACCCAAACCTCGCGCCGGCAATCCCGTACCGCGGCTGCGGGAGACCCCGGCGGGGCTGCTCAATGCCATAGGTCTGGAAAACCCAGGGCTCAAGGCGTTCCGGCAATCTTACCTGCCCGCAATGGATGATATGAAGACAGCTGTTATCGTCAACATCTCCGGTTTTTCGGTTGACGACTTCAAATACATGGCTTCATCCTTGGATCAGGAAACCAACATTGACGCTCTGGAGGTTAACATCTCCTGTCCCAATATCAAGCACGGCGGTATGCAGTTCGGCAGCGACCCGGAAAGCGCCGCCGCTGTGGTGCGCGCCGTCCGAGAAAACACCTATCTGCCACTTATCGCCAAGCTGTCTCCTAACGTGACCGATATCACCGTTATCGCCAAAGCCGCAGCAGGAGCCGGTGCTGACGCGATTTCCCTGATCAACACTTTGGTGGGGATGAGCATTGATATTGATACCCAAAAACCTTTCCTGGGCAACACCACAGGCGGTCTTTCCGGACCGGCCGTGCGCCCTGTGGCTGTGCGCATGGTCTATCAGACCTACAAAGAGGTTGACGTGCCTATTATCGGCATGGGAGGAATCACCGGTTGGCAGGACGCTGTCGAATTCTTTTTGGCCGGGGCTTCGGCCATCGGGATCGGTACCGCTAATTTTGGCAATCCGCTGGCTCCGGTTGAGATCGCTCAAGGGATAGAGGCTTACGCGCTGGCGCGAGGGTATTCATCTTTAGCGGACTTGGTGGGGAAAGCCCATAGCAATTGACAACGGACAAGGCTGATATCCTTCAGCCTGTGGACCAATGGACAGCGAATAATAGGATACAGCTTGAGAGGGGTAATAATCTTTGTCACCACAACACAATCAAACATCCAACGATCCTATCTCCCAGGTCATTGTTGCTCTTGATGTGGATTCCGTCGCCCGCGCCCGGGAACTTGCCCAGCTTCTCCGAGGCACGGGGTGCTGGCTGAAAATCGGCCTTGAGCTCTATGCTCTCAGCGGCGTCAGCCTGATTGACGAGTTCAAGAACCTTGGGTTCAATATATTTCTTGATCTAAAACTCCATGACATCCCAACAACCGTCGAACGCGCCCTGCGCGTGCTGGCGGGCGCCGGTGCCGACATGATCAATGTCCACTGTTTGGGCGGTTATGAGATGATGGCCCGAGCCGCTGATGTCTGTCATGAGAAAGGGACGGCCCTGATCGGGGTAACCGTATTAACCAGTATGAACCAACAGCAGCTGGAAAGCATTGGGGTTCCCCGGAATGTGGACGATCAAGTCAGCTGTTTGGCGCATCTGGCCTGTCGGGCAGGACTGGACGGCATTGTCGCTTCGGCCCAGGAAGTTCCCATGCTGCGAAAGCAGTTCGATCAGAAAGACTTCCTTTTGGTAACGCCGGGGATTCGTCCGGTGGGCAGCGCCGCACATGATCAGGCCCGCGTCTTGACGCCCAAAGCCGCTTTGGAGGCCGGCAGTTCCTATCTTGTAATCGGACGGCCTATTACCAAGGCTGAAGAACCGCTCCGGGTTCTGAGGGGACTGTTTCCGGCTGTCATCCCTCCGGCACCAGCTTAACCACCACCACTTCCGGTCGGATAAAAACCTTCGGCAGGAAAACAGGTTTAGCCAAACCTCTGCTGACCACATGGACTGTATTCCCATGCCGGTAAGCGCCCCCCGTGTACGGCGGGAACACCCCTTGCTGGGGGGCGAACAGCCCGTTAACAAGGCCGGGAATCCTCACTTGTCCGCCATGGGCATGACCCGAAACAATCAGATCAAAATCATACCGCTTATACTGGTCGATCCGGTCAGGCCGATGACCGATAAGAATATGGTATCCCGGCTGATCCGTCAAAGGCACAAAAAGCTGTTCCATGACAGCATCCCCTTGATAATTTCTGTCCCATCTTCTTTTCGCTGTGTCATCCGCCCCCGCCAACACAAAGGCGTTATCGCCGATCCGGATTTCTTCCACCCGGTCAGACAAAACAACCACACCGTATGACTCAGCCATACCGGCAAGATCAGGCCAATCTTGCCGGCGAAACTCGTGATTTCCCGGCGTATAATAGGCTGGCGCGATCTTCACAACCTCCCGCAAGAAAAACATGCTGTTTTCCAACCGACGCCTGTCGTCAACCATATCGCCGGCCATCAAGATTATGTCCGGGTTTTGCCCGGCAATCATCCGCAAAAGAGTCGCCTGATCCCGGCCAAAGCGGAACCCATGCAGATCCGCCAGCAGAACCGCCCGTATCGGCCTATGCAATTTGTTGGACGGAATCGTATAGGCGCGGACAATCAGCCGTCTGTCACAAGCAGCGGCGATCAGAACAAGCAGCGCCGCCAAAGCCAATATCGTCCATATCGTTGAAGTCGTCATTTTGTTTTTACGTCCATCCTGAGTTATGCTCCCTGTTTACTTTCCTTACCCTAATCCTCGATTACCCTTTTCTCCAATACTACCACAAGATCACAAAAGCCAAAACGCCCAGACATACCCCAGCCACAAGCCAGTCCGCTCTACATGTCCCAAAGGACGCCGGCGTCCGAACTTCAGAATAGCAACGGGCCTCCAGGGCATAAACAATCTCATCGGTTCGCATCATGGTCTGTGTCAAGAGAGGCAGGACAAGATATTTGATTCTTTTCAGCGGGTTTTTGCAGGATTCCACACAACGTGATTTCTGGGCGCAAACCATTTCCACATAATTGTCCATAATGACACTCACAAAGACAAAAGTCAAATTCATCATCATAGCGACTCTGGCGGCCGGCACCAACGGAACCGGGCGCAGGCACCATTCCAACGCGTCACGCAACCTCGCCAAAGGCGTCGTCCCCATGACAACAGAACAAATCATCACAGCCAACAGAAGCCGCCCGGCAAAACGCAGCCCGGCAACAAGCCCTTGCCGGGAGACAGCGGCAAAAGGGAAAAAGGGAACTGGATCGCCCGGAATAAAGAACGCGTTAGCCACAAGGATAAGGGCCGCCATCACGGCAAAAAACCGCCAATCTCTCAATAAAGCCCACACCGGCAGCTTTGCCGCGGCCAAAGCCGACACAGCCACCCCCAGCAGCGCCAGATAATGCTGCCACTCCGAGGCCAAACCGGCGGCGACACTCAGGAGAAGCAGGCACAAAAGCTTAAGCCGCCCATCCATTCTGTGCAAAAGAGTATCCCCAGGTATGTACCGCAAAAAAATTACCTGAGCCATGTTAACGAACCCATCTCTCCACCGTTTTTAAGAGGCCTTCTAACGCCGTAGGTTTCAACGCGGCCAATCACATCGGCCGGTTCGCCGTCTTCAACCAGCTTCCCCCGGTCAAAAACAACCAGTCTGTCCGCGTGGGCCAACACCTTTTCCAATTCGTGGGTAACCAAAACAACCGTCTGTCCGGCCTCGCGCAGCCGGACCAGCTGTTCAAGAACCTGAACGACGCCCCGGTAATCCAACCCCGTAAAAGGCTCATCAAAAACAAGTACCCGCGGGTTCATCGCCAAAACCCCGGCCACCGCCAGCCTTCTTTTCTGTCCACCGGAGAGGGTATGAGGATTCTGATCGGACAAACCGCTCAAATCAACCGCCGCCAACGCTCGTTCCACAGCCCGCTCCACCTCATCCCGAGACCAATGAAGATTTTCCGGCCCAAAGGCCACATCTTCAGCCACAGTCTGCCCCACAATCTGGCTGTCAGCGTCCTGAAAAATCAAACCGATTTGACGTCTAACCTCCGCAAGATTGCGGGTTATCGGCACGCCATCAAAGGTAACACCCCCCTGGGCCGGCAGCAACAGCCCATTCAAATGGCGCACAAAAACTGTCTTCCCCGACCCGTTCGCTCCGGCCAGGATCACAAACTCGCCGTCGCCGATCTTCAGGCTGACATCCGATAGAGCCACCGTCCCGTCAGGAAAAACATAGGTCAGATTCCGGGCTTCTAGGACAGGCATCGTTCATCCCCCAACGGGCGGAAGCGGGGTAACAAAGCACGGCCCAAAGCGAAAGCCGCCGCGATTTTTATCATCGCACCCGGCAGAAAAGGCACCAGCCCGGCGCCCAAAGCGGCTGGCCAGCTCAAATAGGTAACGGCTTTCAGCCAAGGAACACCACAAAGATATAACAACACATTCCCGGCAACCAAGGCCGCCAGCAAGCGAACAAGGGATCCTTTGCCCAAAGAACCCTTATTTCTCCCCATAATGAAGCCAACAGCAACCACAGCCAACAGATAGCCAAACAAAAACCCGCCTGTCGGTCCCCAAAAAACCGCCAAACCCGCTTTGCCCCCGGCAAAAACAGGCAGCCCTATCGCTCCCAAGGCAAGATACATCGTCAAACAAACCGCCCCATATCTGGCGCCCAGAAAAAGACCTGTCAGCATCACGAAAAAATCAGCCAACACGAGGGGAACCGGGCCGACAGGTATGCTAATGTAGCCGCCGATAATAATGAGCGCCGTGAACAGAGCGCAAGAGACGGTCATACGTATGTTATCCGCACGTATACTATTCGTTCGTATGTTATTCGTTTGTATGTTATTCGTTTGTATGTTATTCGTTTGTATGTTATCCGTGCCTTTATTATCTGTGTTTATAAGCCTGTGGAACCCCCTTAATCAATGGACAATTGACAATGGACAATGGACAATGGGGAGATAGGGAGAGGGAGAGGGAAAGAGAATAATCCACTGTCCTAGTGTATTGTATATAATGCATTTATAATTGTCAACCTGCAGTGCAGTTGCAGGTTGACAATTTCGGCTTTGGCGGCTGTGCCGCACATACCACCGCGGTTGCCTGCCAGATATGTAGCGCCGACGGAGCCAAAGTATCAGTTTTTTATTGTGTACTTGGGTGTGCGTTTTTTCTTGACAATTCCAGAACTCACTCTGTTGTCTTTTTGTACACATTCCATTTAGCTTCCCGCTGGTACTATTGGAGGTGGTTGACCGTGAAGAAGCTTGAAGATTATATGAATGATGCCAGTGTAATCAATGAGCCTATGCCGATTCGTGAGATTCATGCTATTCGGTTGATGATTTATGATGAGATCAAAGAGATGTCTCCCAAGGAAATCAACGAGTATTATATGAAGAACTTTGAGAAAGTGCAGAAGGAATACAACTTCAAGGTACTTTCATAATTCATTTTGATCCCCCCTCAAGTTAATATTTCATTATTCTGCTTTTTGATAAGACGGCGTTCATTCCGATCGATGATATCATCAAATTTTCCTGTTCTCCAAACTTGGAACACCTGAACAGTTGGCGACTCTCCCATTCTGATTATTCTTTCGCGGTAGAGATAGGCAGTTCGGGTCTAAGAAGTCCGGGAACAAATTTGCCCCAAACATTGATGTAGCCCCAAAGCGCGCGTGCCTCCGCTTTCCAGTATTTATAATCCTCTTTGCTTATATCTTCTGTTTTCCCGTCTTTTTCGTATTGCTTGTAGTAGCGGTTGTTAAATACCCTTAGGAGGCCATACTTAACCTTTAGTATAAAGCATCCTTTCTCATCCTGTAGTACAAAAGGCACCTTGAGAGGCCCTACATTTTCCTGATACGCCATAAAAACATCAGCAAGCTCGAACCCCCCAGAATCGCTGGTTCTGATTCCATTCTGAAGTGTCAATTTTATTGGCTCTCCGTATGAAACCGAATGATTCTTTCTCCATGATTCCACCATATCCTCAGTTACTGCATTTTCGTGTTTTGCCATGCGCAAAAACCTCCTTTCTTATTCTATAAGATGTTAAATTCGTAATTTGTATTTATGATGAGGTAAAGTCTTTTGTGATTTCGGGTACAGAAATCTTTTCAAGCATGGGCATTATTTTCTTAATATCATCGACGTCGGCATGCACTTTGCATGAGGATAATCCTAGTGTGCAAATCGTGGGATGTTCCGGCAGATCAGACAAAACAATCTCGCTTGCGCAATCGTCAATAGTCAGATGTTCAAGCCCCTGAAGCGTATTTAGCGAGCGTGTATCAAAGTGCCTACAACTATAAACTTCCAACCACCGAACACTGGAATTTTCGCCGGTAAATCTCTCGAATTTGCGGCATCCTGCAACCATGAAGCGATCTAGAGGTTTCAGTTGGCCAATATTGCCCAGTTCAGGAAAATTACCTCGCATAAGTTTAAGATAGTCCAGCGGGACATTTCTCCATTCGTAGAATTCTGGACTTGGACTCTTGTATATTTCGAGCCATTTAAGAGAGGAACATTTTCCTATAGCCTCAAAATCTCGGTCGATTATTAAAAATTTTCTTTTCTCCACAATTCTGGTTATGCCAAACGTCAATCTCGTTTATCACCTTGATTCTCTACAGAGTGAATAAACTTCAAAGATGTCTTTGCCATTCCACTGTTGGGAAAGAGTTTGAGCGTCTTTTCATAATACTTTTTTGCCAGGGCGCCATTTCCGGATTGAGTATGACAAAAAGCGATATTAAGCAATGCCATCTCTTTATAAGAGGCGCGATTGGGTGAAAGCAACACAATGGCGCGATACTTATCGACCCATGCGTGTTTTGAAAAGAAATTATAACTCTTTTCAAACTCTTGAATAGCTGACATGTAATTTTCTTTCTTATACAGGAAAATGCCTTTTCGGTGGTTGTGAGACACCCCATAACGAAGGAAAATCAAGATAATCAGTATAGAAAGTGCCGTAAGCATGAAGGCATATTCGAATGATGATACGATCAAACTGTAGATGATAAAAAACACGCTTGTCAGGAAAAGCAGGGGTATCAGCGAAACCCATGACATTTGGCGCACTGTTGGTTTTGAAGAACTCATTTTGATCCCTCCTCAAGTTAATGTTTCATTATTCTGCTTTTTGATAAGACGGCGCTCATTTCGCTCGATGATATCATCAAATTTTCCTGTTCTCCAAACTTGGAACACCTGAACAGTTGGCGACTCTCCCGTACTGTATTGGCTCAGGTCAATAATACAATGAGGAAGGTCTTTTATATCCCGCCATGCCCATTGTCTGTCCAGAAGGGTTGCCACAATCTCGCCATAGACTGCGGCAAGTCCCAGAACGTCCTTTTCTACTATGTGCAAGTCTTGGGAACTCAGACGTATGACCTCGCGGAAGACCATCTCCATTTTTTCTTTCCAGTTGTTGAGGTTTCTGGGGTCAATTCCCAAACGCATACTGTATTCATTAATGAGTTCTTCGAGATTCTCATATAAATATCTGTCGGTTTCTTCTTTGCACCGGGCCTCAGATTTATGAAAACTTCTCTTTTCCAATTCCTGAAATCCTTGGTATTCAATCAGGTATCGGAACATTTCAAGTCCTCTGATAAAATCCGCTTCCGTTTCGTAATCAAAACATTTGAACGTATTTAAAGAATACCCTTCTGGTATTTGCATCTTTTTTAGGTGCAGTTGATTTTGACCAAATCCATTTGTATATAAGATTAGGTCTAAACCAAAGCCAGGACGATCGTTAATGGTTATTGATTGCTTTATCTGACGTAATAGCCTAAAATACGACCAGGATTTCCTTCCGATTTCGTCTTCATCAAAACTTTCGTATTTAAAACCATTCTGTTCCAGAAAGCCACCTATGATTTTTGTGACTATTTCGGATTTATTCATGGTTAATCAAGCTACTCCCTCCAATCTCAAATTTGAGGACCAGCTTATATCAAGTGATTTGACTTTATCTGCACCTTCAAGGGCTCTCAGATGATCATAAAGGGCATTCACATCTGTTTCTGTGTCTTCAGAATCGTTACTAAGAGAAACTGTATTATTTTCATTGATAGCCTTCAACGTCTCTAACGATTGGAAATTTGATTCGTCGATTTCGATGCGTTTTCCCAATTTAATGCTCATTTAGATCCCTCCCTCTTTCCCTCACAATTAGCAATTAATAGGCAGTTTCAAACTTAATATTTGGATTGGCTTGACTCAGCAACTGCTCTTGTTCTTTTTTGAGTTTTGGTATGGTAATATCTTCGAGCCTAGGCATTCTTCTTGCGATATCATATACATCAACATTGACCTTACATGAATTAAATAATATGCCGCGAAGCGTTGAATGATCTGGCAGATCGGACAAGGATATTTCTGGGGCACATGAATGAATCCAAACGGTTTCTAGTCCTTGAAGCGAACTTAAAGAGAGTATATCAAATCTCTTACAACCATGAATTGTCAAATTTCGAACACTGGAATTGTCGCCAACAAATCTTTCAAAAGTACGGCATCTCATAACCATGATATCCTTTAGAGCTTTCAGGCAGCCAACATCGCTTAATTCCGTAAACTTGCCTCCTTCAAACCTGAGATGCTCAAGGGGAACATTTCTCCACTTATAAAAGTCTGGGCTTGGACCTTTGTTTATATCAAGATTATTAAGAGAAAGGCATTTTCCTATAGCCTCATAATCTTCCTTCTTCCCATAGTTGAGGGAGATCCTTTGGATAGGAACATGACTGATCTCATCAATAACGCGTTTATGGTTTTTTCCTGTGTCGATGTCTATATATTCACCCTTTTCAAACCACTCCAACCCGGCCAGTGACACGATATTATGACCCCACACATGGAGAAATCTTAAATTGGGGAACGCCTTAATAATCATAATATCTCTTAGTCTTGAAGACCATTCGATATGAAGAGCTTCTACTCTGTTTGCTCCTTCAAGGTTTTTCAAATGATTATAAAGAGAAGTTGCATCTGTTTCTATGTCTTCTGATTCATTGCCAATACAAAGCCTGTCACTTCCCTCAACAGTTCCCAAGGAATCTATCAATTTGAAATTAGACTCGTCAATCTCAATGCGTTTCCCTAATTTAACACTCACTATATGTTACCCCCTACATAAGTTTGACTAAAGAAATCCCTTAAACTCGACGGCTCAAGCCGTATCGCATGAAATGTTAGGCAACTCAGGCTGAAGCAGGCCGGGAACGAAATTGCCCCAGAAATCAAAATAGCCCCACAGTGCGTGTGCCTCCGCTTTCCAGTATTTATAATCCTCTTTGCTGATTTCTTCCTCAGTTCCGTCTTCATATGTTTTGAGGTAGTGGTTGCCGAAAAGATTAAGGACACCATACTTGACCCCAACTGTAAATGTTCCTTTTTCATCCTCAAATACAGCCTGATGTTGTATATATGGCGACATTTTGTATTCCCGGGACAGTGTGGCGGCGTCAATAAACATGAGTGCTCCTATCCCGGTGACTTTGATGCCGCCTCTGATACCGCCTGCCGGGTCAATGGTCACTTTTTCCGGCTCTCCGTAGGACACGTTATAAGCCTTTCTCCAAGGCTCCAAATGTTTTTTGCTTGCTGCAGGATCTTTGTTAAGAAGGGTTTTTTTAGCATCACGATATTGAATAATAATATCTTGTTCTGCTACACCCAACGCCTCTTTTCTGGCGCTTATTAAAGTTCCGCGTTTAGATATAGAGGCGTCCAATTCACCCATAACTTTAATTCTGGTTGTGGTTGTTGTGTCGGCTGTAATAAATTCCTGCCATTTATGCCCGGTAAACCGGGTTTGCAATTCCTGCCCAGTTTGCCCGATATAGACTGCAGGGTTACCTGTTTCAGGATTAATGCCTTCGGCGATATAGACATATCCAATAAAAACAGGCTCATATCCATCAAAATCAACAAAGTTTATAGGATCATTATAACAATGCGCATAGTAGTTTATACCATCCCGAGCCAGGTCTTCGCTGACAAAACGGGCGGTTATGGGGTCGTAATATCTAGCCTGTGCATAGTGGAATCCGGAAATATCATCGGGTTGGTATCCCGTGAACCCGAAAGGATTGCCTGTCGCCTTCCCGGTTGCGTCAACCAAAGGCACTCCAAATTCATCATAAACCAAAGGCACATGATAAGGGTCTTCCTCAACGCCAACAAGCCGAATTGGCGATCCCAAGTGGTCTGTAAGGTAATGGAATTCTTCTTGACCGTCGCTACTTAAAAGGGTATTGCCCCAGATAAAGCTCTGACTCTGAATATTTGCGGTTTCATCATTTTGTATTTTGGAGATGGTCTGTGTTTGCAAGAGATTATTATAGGGCAGGGCCATATCAAAAACGAACCGCGTTTCTCTCATGGGAACATTCACACGCAACTCTTGATCCATTAATTGGGCTGTGTCGGCAAACTGTTCCAAACGCTTGACCCGGTGCATAAATCCGTCATAGGTGTATTGGCCTTGGCCTTTGTCTGTAATGGCTTGAGTCATCATGTTTGTGCCGTCAAAGGTGTAGCGGGCTTTGACAACGCCGTCTCTTAAAACCTCTGCCAGATTGCCGCGTTGATCATAGTGATATTCTTCGAGACTATCTTGATCGCGGGTGCTTATGAGTTGGTTTAGCGCATTGTAGGTGTGAAAGGTGGCATGAGTGGAATGACCTATATGGTCGGGTTCGTGTGAGACAATCCGGTTCCCCAAGCTGTCATAGATGTATTCTTTTTGCTTACCGTCACGAGAGGCGTTTGTTAAGCGGCCAGCCGGATCATAAGTATATCTGAATATGCCGTTGTCTTCGGGTATGCTCTGGCGACATTTGTCAATTTGGGTAATTTGGCTTGCCGGATCATAAGTATACATGAATTGATCCAGGATTTCCGCCCCTGCGGGTTCTTCTGAAGAGAAGGCGGTTTTCTTGGCGTGTGTTAGCCTGTTAAGCATTCCTGTCGGGTTGTAATCGTATTGTGTGATCAGGTTGGGTCTTTCTGTTTGGATTAGCTGTCCCATAATGTTGTACTGGTAATGTGTTTCGCCTTGGGGGGTTATAACCCCGGTCATTCTGCCGGATCGGTTGTAGGTATAGCATACTTCGAATACAGGGTCGGCTTGGGTGTTGGAATCAGTGCTGGGGTAGATTATTTTGGATTTGCGCGAGAGTTCGTCCCATAGGTACTGTACAGTTTTGCCTTCGAAGTCGGTGATCTTTTCCGTCCGCCCCAGAGCGTCTGGGGCCAAGGTGGTTATGCCGAGCCAATCTTTCATTTGAATAAGCTGTTTTAAGGGGTTGTAGCTGTATTCAACTGTTTTGCCATCAGCGTAGGCAATTTTGCTGAGTTGGTCTGCGCTGGTATATTCGTAGTGGGTTTGCCGATCATCTTCACCTGTTTTGGTGATGATGTTGCCTGCTGTGTCGTATTCATAGCGGGTGGTTTTGCCCATGGGGGCGTGAATGGCGGTAATCGCACCATTTTTGTTGCGTTCAAAGGTTGTTGTTTGAGTTTCAGCAGATAGGACACAGTCTGTTGGAACGGCTAAGTTGTTTTGGAGTTCTTGGATGTGTCCCAACGTATCGTCAATGATCCGGTATTGCTCGATTTTACTTAGCCGGTTAGTCGTGTCGTATTCATATCGGATGGTGTGTCCCATGGGATCGATGACTTCAACGATATTGCCTAAAGGACTATATTTGTATTGTGTCATGTGATTATTTTCGTTCATGACCTCTGTGATGTTGCCGACAGCGTCATATTTGAAGCTTTTGATGTGCCCTAATGGATTTTTAATTTGGGTTATTCTGTCTTGGGCGTCATAGGCAAGTTCTGTTGTATTGCCCAAGGCGTCTGTGATTTTGCTGACGTTGCTGTTTTCGTCATATTCGTAGGTTTTGCTTTCGCCTTCAGGTAGGATGGTTCGTCTGAGTTTGCCGCCGGGGTAGTATTCATTGCGGTGAATGCCGCCTTTGGTGTCTGTTACGGTCTCGACCTGGCCAAGGGGGGTGTAAGTGAATTGTGTTATGTGACCTAATGCGTTGACTTCTTGGATCTTCTGGCCTGCGGTGTCGTATATATACTTCGTCTCGTTGCCCATTGGATCAATAATTTGGGTTATGCGGCCCTCCAAATCACGGGTGTATTGGGTAACGGCACCGTCTGGTTCTGTTACGGCTATGGGGAAGTTAAGAGCGTTATAGGTGATTTTGGTTTGATAACCTTGGGAATCGATGATTTTGATACGGTTGCCAACGGCGTCATATTCGTAACGAATGGTGGCGCCCATAGGATCTGTGACACTTTCGAGCTGGTTGTGTGGGGTGTAGGTGTAGCGGGTTTCGGCTCCGTTGGGATCGGTTTGTTTGGACAGGTTCCACATTGGGTCGTATTCGTAGTGGGTCACATTGCCCATGGCGTCGATGTGTTTGCTGGGTTTGTTGAGGCTGTTGTATTCTATGCTGATTGTGCTGTCGTCGAAGTCGACTATGCTCTCGATTTTGTTGCTTTTGTTGTAAGTATAGCAACGTTCTTGGCCTTGAGCGTTGATGACTCTGATAATGTTGTTCTGATTGTCGTAAACATAGCTTGTGGAGGCGCCTTTGGGATCAATGGTTTTGACGGCGCGGTTAAGGAGGTCGTACTCATAATGGGTTGTATGACCGGCGGCGTCTGTAATGGCGGTGGGGTTGCCGCGCTCGTCGTAAGCAAAGTGGAGCGTGCTGCCGTCGGGTTGGACAACTGTTGTGGGGTTACCTTGGGCGTTGTATTGGAAACGCAGGCTCCTACGCAGGGCATCTTCGGTTTGGGTGAGATTGCCTTTGGCGTCGTATTTGTTTTTGATTTTGAGATCTTTGTTGATGCGTAGACTAAGCAGTTTGTTGTTTTGTGTGTAGGTTTGTTCGAATTGGTTGGATAGAGGATCGATGACCTTGGTCATGTTGCCGCGTTTGTCATATTCGAAGCTAGTGATGCGGCCAAGGCGGTCTGTGGCTTTGGTTCTCTGGTTTTGGGTGTTGTAGGCAAAGTGTTCTGTGCCGACTTCGTCTTCAATTTTGATGGTACGAAATTGTTCATCGTGGTAATAGGTTGTTTGATGGGTGTTGCGTTCTGTGAGAATGACTTTTCTTGCTGCGTCTTCATACCGGTAGTTCATGGTTCCGCCGTCGGGGAAGGTTTGTTGAGTGGTGCGGCCTGAGCTGTCGAATGTGTTGTGGAGGGATTCGATGCCTCGGGGATTGGTGATTTTATTGAGATACCCGTTTTGGTCATAGTTATAGGCGATGGTCTGGTCGCCGGGTTGGACGACTTGAACGAGGCAGCCGTCTTTGTAATGGTAGGTGATTTTCCGGCCTGTGTGATCCACGGCGGAAGCAAGACGATCTTCGTTATTGTAGGTGAGGGCGATATAGGCGTTGTTGCTTTGAACTTGTTTGAGCTGACGTGACTCAGCGTCTTGACCGTAGGAGAAGGTGGCTTGGTTTCCGTTCTGGTCTTGATAGATGATCATACGGCCTGTTTGATCAAAATACGTGTGTTTGTCGTTCTCCCGATGGTGATAATGGTTTGTTGCCATGTTGAAAGTAATCTTGGTTATTCCTGTGTGGCCGTTGATAAATAGATTGTCCGCAACCTTAATAAAGGTTTCTTCCCGGCCGTCAGCCTTATGAAAGACCAGTTTCTTGTCTTGAAGCTCAAGGCGTTGTTCGTAATTATGAACCCAACCGCTGCCCAGGGCGCCGCTATGGCGGTCAAGGGCGTTATAAAATCGGGTGAGGGTGAGGGGAATCACCCCTGGGATATGGAGGTCTTCTTTTTGGTAAATGAAATTGCCGGTGCTGAGGTTGACGGGGTCGGCGCTGTAACATGTGACGGTGGGGTCAAATCCTTTGATGTAAGCTTGGTCGCCTTGGAATTCGAGGGCCTTCATGCCGTTGGCTTGTTTGTCGTCCCACACCGCGTTGAGGGTTTCCTGCCATGTCATATCGAGGTTAAGCCCGGGAGGGAAGCTAAATGTGTGGGTGGTGGGATTGTATGTGGCGGCTTCGATGAGGGAAATGCCTGTTTTGACGTTTTCGAGGAGAGCCTGGGCTGTGATGTAAAGACCTTGGGTGTTTTGTTGAAAGAGGATGAGACTGTCGAGTTTATCCTGGACGGTTTTTTCGATGAGGTTTAAGAGCGTTTGATAGAAGGGTACGATTTGAAATATGTTGTATCGGAGTGACCAGATCTCCTCCAATTGGTTGCGCAGCGCGGTTTCATTGAGGTAGTTGCCTTTGAGGGTACACATTTGGTTTTGGTATGAACTGTTGGCGGCAAGCGTTTCGTCAATAAAGCTGAGCATGCCGTTGAGGATGGGAAAATGATAATCTATGTAGTGAGCGCGAAGGCTGTTGTAGGCTTGGCTTTGAAGGTCGGGGCTGTCTATGAAGGCTTGGATGGCCGTTTTTATGGCTTGAATACTTGTTACAGCTGTCTGGTAGTTGGCTGTCATGGCTAAGAGCTGATTGCCGGCGTTCTGTCTGTTGATTTCTATAGACATTGGCTTTTCTCCGTTTCTTCTTTAGTGTGATCCAGAGTTTTCTGATAGTCGTGGATGAGGGTTTCTTCTTTGGTTTGCATCTGCCGCAGGGAGTGCGCGAGCTGTTCCCGTTGATCGTTAATATCGGCTCGTGCTTTGTTGGTTATGGCTGTGAGTTCTTGGTCAAAGGCACTGAGCATCTTCAGGTCATCAATATCTTGATCGCCACCCATCCAGGTGCCGGTGACTTCTTGCAGGAAGGCTTGGATTCTGTTGTGACACCAGAGGACGTTCTGCTCTTGGTGGTCCAGAGTGCTGATGCTTTTTCTTGCTGTTTCGCGGTCGTCTTCCAGTTGAACCAAGGCGGATCGATAGGCTTGATAGTTGTCTTCGCCATTTGGGATGGACATTGTGGTCTCCTTCTATTGGCCTGTGATGTTCATGTTTGCTGCCATATCCTGGTCTAAGGCTTGCATGGATTCGGCCAAACCCTCTATACATAGGGCGTCTTTGCCTGCGGCGGCTTGATATCTGGACAGGGTAGCCATGGCGTCTGTATAGGTATTTACGCAGTCCTGATTGACGGTAACAGTTACGTTGGCAGCCGGTGGTACGTTTGATAATGTTTCTGCGCCCGTGGTTGAGGACGATGTGATTTCGGTTGAAAAGTCAGTCGCTTCAATCAGGTTTGTTTTGATTGTAGTCATATTGGTCTGCTCCCTTGTTTGTGTTGGCTTTCTTGGTTTGGGCTATTCGTCCTAATTATGCTGATTTTCTCGGTTTGTGCTGTTACATGCAGTTTCCCCATGAGATAACATTTGTTGGGATTATCCTACTATATCGACGGGCGGTTCGTCAAGATGGGTGGATGATTAACTATAATTATCTCTTGAAACGTGTCTTTTGAAATTGTCCGACAAATTATGCAAAACCATTTGACTTGGAGCGGAAACTGCCGATGGGGTACCTCTAGCGTGCTTTTTATTCCGTTTCGTGAGGTGACCCCTGGTACGGTTGTTCAACTGCCAAATGATTGCCCCGCAGAGCGTTCAAGACCGCCAAAAGCGTTACACCCACATCGGCAAAAACCGCTTGCCACATCGTCGCGACCCCCAGAGCCCCCAATACCAAAATAGCGGCCTTGACCCCAAGGGCAAAGGCAATATTCTGCAGAACTATGGTACGGGTCTTGCGCGCGATAAGGATCGCTTCCGCTACTTTAGACGGTTCATCGGTCATCACCACAACATCGGCCGCCTCAAGAGCGGCATCCGATCCCAAACCACCCATAGCCACACCTATATCGCTGACAGCCATAGCCGGAGCGTCATTGACGCCGTCGCCGACGAAAATCAGTTTGCCCGAACCGCTCATTTTTTCCAGAAGAGCAACCTTATCTTGAGGTAACAAATCAGCGTAATATTTCTCCAGCCCGATTTTCCGGGCCACATCCTCAGCCACAGCTTGGCTGTCTCCGGTCAACATGACGACCCGCGAAATCCCAGCCGCCCGCAGCTTGCTGACAGCACGACGGCTGTCTTTTTTGATTTCGTCGGCAATCACAACACAGCCTGCGTAAATACCATCCACCGCCACATACACTACGCTGCCAACAGATTTTGCCGGTGAATAAGCAACATCGAATCTTTCCATCAATTTGGCGCTGCCGGCCAGAATCACGCTGCCGCTTAACAGCACGCGCACACCATAACCGGCAAACTCCTCGTAATCCGAGAGAGCCCCCACGTCAACCTCATCAACAATACCGGCGTCAATTTTATCCCGGCAGGCTTTTTGGACAGACAGGGCGATAGGATGATTGGAAAACCATTCGGCATGAGCCGCCAGCCGCAAAACAGTCTCCTTGTCAAAGGTTGGCGCGGTCTCGACTTCTACAACGCTGAACACCCCCATAGTCAGCGTGCCGGTTTTGTCAAAAACCACTCTATCCACAGAATCCAGCCCTTCTAAGCAGTTGCTTCCTTTCACCAGAATCCCCCGGCGGGAAGCCGCCCCGATGCCGGCAAAAAAAGTCAGCGGAATAGAGATCACCAACGCGCAGGGACAAGAAACCACCAGAAAAAGCAAGGCCCGATAAATCCAATCAGCCCACAATGCGCCGGGCAGCACAAGGGGAGGGATTACCGCCAGACCGGCAGCCGCCGCCACAACCAAGGGTGTGTAATAGCGCGCGAACTTGGTAATGAAATTCTCCACCGCGGCTTTTTTGTGGCCGGCGTTTTCAACCAGATTGAGGATTTTGGCGAGAGCCGACTCACCAAAAACTCTGCCAACTTCCAGGGACATCACACCGTTGGTGTTAATCGACCCCGCCAACACATCGTCACCCACATCCACATCCCGGGGAAGGGATTCGCCGGTCAGAGCTGAAACGTCCAGAGCGGCGCTTCCGCTGAGAACGCGGCCATCCAAAGGAATCCGTTCACCCGCCTTCACAAGAATCACATCGCCGACGCACACATCCTCGGGACTCACCTCCACAAGCTCACCATCTTTTTGCAGGGTCGCCCTTTCCGGACGAATATCCATCAAAGCGGCAATGGAACGGCGGGAACGGTTAACAGCCATATTCTGAAACATTTCACCGACACGATAAAACAGCATTACCGCCACACCTTCCGGGTACTCCTGGATCGCGAAAGCTCCTATGGTGGCAATGGTCATAAGCATATTCTCGTCAAAAAACCGCCCTCTGACCAGATTGAAACCAGCCCGGGCAACAATTCTACCGCCTATCAAAACATAAGCAGCCAGATAGCATGTCACCACCCAACCACCGGACAGTTGCCCAAGCAGCCCGCCCGTCATAAGAACAGCCAAGGCAAAAAGAACAATGCCAAAAACAAGAGTTGTCCTTTCCCAGTCAAGAAAACGAAGGAATCCCCTTTTGCCCTCTGTTCCCCCGATTTCGGCCTTTTCCAGTCTATAAGGGGTGCGCATCCCGGTGCCCGGGGCCAAGACTTTTGTTACAATATCCGGCTCAGCGTTTCGAATAATCTTCTTGACATCGCTCAACAAAGAATCAGGCATCACCGACCCATGCACATCCAAAACCAATACTTTGGTCATAAAATTCAGTGACGCCGTTACACCGGCTATAGCGTTAACATCCTTTTCTATTTTTGCGGCGCATCCCGCGCAGCCAAGCCCTTCCAAAAGCATCTCTTGTTTCATACTCCCAACCCCGTTTCAATGTTCAATATTGGTCATGGGCAACATGGGTAAGACCCTGGGCAAAAATCGTGCTGACATGATCATCATCCAGAGAATAGAATACCGTCCGGCCCTCTTTGCGGAACTTAACCAAACGGGCCTGGCGCAGCACGCGGAGCTGGTGAGAAATCGCCGACTTCGTCATACCGAGAAGCGCGGCAATATCGCAGACGCACATCTCGGCGCGAAAAAGAGCATAGACAATTTTCACACGAGTGAAATCGCCAAAGATTTTGAAAAGATTGGCCAATTCCAGCAAATCCTTCGCCGGCGGCATATGCTGCTTAACATCGTTAACAACATCCTCGTGGATAACGCTGCAGCCGCAGGATTCCGCCTCGTCTTGCCCGAAAAGCAACGCCTCTTCTTTGTCAAAAATATCTTCTCTTTGTGTGCTCAAAGCAACCATCCCTTTCTTGATACAAATGGTTGAACATATATTCAACTATTTTCTCCAATGACTATACCTGGATTTCGAATCCTTGTCAAGTCCAAAATAAGCGCTACAGATCAGACCCCAGCCGGAGGGGCAGGAGGGGCGGCGGGGCACAGAGCGGAGCCGTTCTTCGTGGCGGCGCGGGGTCTAAGGCCTTTACGCGAAAAGCGCAAATAAGGCAGCCTGCGCTTTTTTCCGCTCCAAGGCCTAAGACCCGCTGCCGCCACTCCCGAAAAGGCTCCGCACTGT
>Ga0082212_10002141_pt1 | contig 29086 bp, 25 predicted proteins | sample TergutNt197P3_FD_71548 | JGI IMG/M metagenome (GOLD analysis project Ga0082212, IMG submission 71548) | Neocapritermes taracua P3 segment gut microbial communities from Petit-Saut dam, French Guiana - Nt197 P3 | ecosystem: Host-associated > Arthropoda: Insects > Digestive system > Gut ...
AAGTCTTCGCACGGGAATCTCGAGCAGGTGACGTTGTATTCCATATTGAACGACCCGATGACAAGCTGCGGGTGCTTCGAGTGTATCTGCGGGATCGAACCGTTTTCGCAGGGGGTCGTCATCGTGAACCGCGAACACCAGGGGATGACGCCGCTGGGCATGGATTTCCCGGAGATGGCTTCCATGACGGGCGGCGGCGTACAGACGCCGGGCTTCATGGGGCACGGCAAACAATTCATTTCTTCGAAGAAGTTCATGAAGGCCGAAGGCGGGCCGGCGCGTATCGTGTGGATGCCGAAAGAGCTGAAGGAGCTCGTAAAGCCGAAGCTCGACGCGACAGCGAAGGAACTTTACGGCATCGATGGTTTTACGGACAGGATCGGAGACGAAACAATTACAGAGGACGCGGAAGTATTGATTGAATATCTGGCGGAACAGGGGCGTCCCGTGCTGGAGATGGAACCGCTCATTTAGTTAAGTTGGTACAGGAAAGGAGAATAGTAAATGCCGTTTAAAAAAACACCACAGGTATTCCCGTCGAAGGTCTCGGAGACGGTGATCGGCACGGGGGACGGGGCGGTAACGCTCGGGGGCGAAAACACGCTTCCGCTCTACGCGTTTGACGCGGATATCAAAAACGCGCCCGTGGTCGGGATCGACTTTTCCGACAAGGGTCCGGATCGGAGTATCCCGGGCGTAGCGGCGTTTTTCGACGGGGCGGAGACGCTCGCGGAGGTTGCCGCCAGGGCGTGTACGGCTGAGGGGGCGGCCTTTGTAAGCTTTTCGCTGAAGAGCGCGGATCCGAACGGCGACGATGAGCCGGTAGAAGAAAGCGTCGCCAAATGCAGGGAAGTCGCGGGCGCAGTGACCAAGCCGCTCGTCGTGCAGGGAAGCGGTAACGCAGAGAAGGACGCGCAGCTGCTCGGCAAGGTCGCGGAGGCGCTTGAGGGGCAAAACGTCCTGCTCATGAGCGCGGTAGAGGACAATTACAAAGGAATCGCGGTCGGGGCGGCGCTGGCATACGGGCAGAAGGTCGCGGCCGAGTCGTCCGTCGACATCAATCTTGCCAAGCAGCTCAATGTGATGATAAGCCAGCAGGGCGTCAAAAGCGAAAACCTTGTGATGCAGGTGGGCGTCGCGGCTGCCGGCTACGGGTTTGAATACATCGCCAGCGCCATGGAGCGCATACGCGGGGCGGGCCTTTCACAAAACGACGACATGCTGCAAACGCCTATCGTGACGCCTTTGGCGGATGAGGCCTGGGGCGTGAAGGAAAGTATCGTGCCCGAGGAGGATTTCCCCGAATGGGGGCCTTCCGAGGAACGCGGCATACACATGGAGATTGCGACGGCGGTGGCATGCCTGGCGTCCGGATCCAACGCAGTGATCCTCAAGCATCCCGAATCAATCAAAACTGTATCCGCCATCATTGGCGGGCTCATGTAAGGAGGTGCAGGAAATGGCGCTTAAAGGGCTTGATATATTTAAACTGACGCCGCGCACCAATTGTAAGGAATGCGGCGCGCCGACCTGCATGGCGTTTGCGATGAAGGTTGCGCAGGGCACGGTCAAGATCGAGCAGTGCCCGTATATGTCGGAGGAAGCGCTGGCTACGCTCGCAGGCGCGACCGCGCCCCCGATGAAGGCTGTGACGTTTGGCGCGGAGGGCGCCGAGCTGAAACTGGGCGGCGAGACTGTGCTGTTTCGGCACGAGAAGACATTTGTCTCAAAGAACCCGTTTGGCGTGACGATCTGCGCGGACTGTGCGGACGAAAGGCTGGCAGAGGCGGCGAAGATCGACTATGAACGTATCGGCGAGCGCATGGTGGTCGACGTTATAAATGTCGAATTTGCCGGCGATAAGGAAGGGTTCCTGGGCGCTGTGAAGAAGGCGGTGGATTTCGGGCGCGCGATCATCCTTGAAGTATCGGACGCAGACGCCGCGAAGGCCGCGCTGGAGCTTGCGGGGGGCATGAAGCCGATCTTAAACGGGGCAAACGCGGGAAATTTCAAGGAATTTTCGGAAATCGCGATTGCGGCCGGCGTGCCGCTTGGGGTCTCGGGCGCCGATCTTGACGAAATCCACGATACGGTCAGGGCGCTTGAGGAGGCCGGCGTCAAGGAGATCGTGATCGACGTGGGCTCAGCTTCCGCCAATGAGGTGTTCGCCAATACCGTGCAGATACGCCGGGCGGCCATCAAGGACGGCGACCGCACGATGGGCTACCCGACAATCGTCAATGCGTCAAAGCTCGCGGGCGGCTGCAGGTACTGTGAAACGGCGCTTGCTTCGCTCTTCACGCTCAAATACGGCTCGATAGTGATCATGAGCGGCATGAGCTACGCGCAGGCCCTGCCGCTGTACGGGCTCCGCCAGAATATCTATACCGATCCGCAGAAGCCGATGACAGTCGAGGAGGGCATCTATCCGATCAACGGCGCGAAGGCTGACAGCCCGTGCGCGCTCACGGTCGACTTCGCGCTGACCTACTTCATCGTTTCCGGGGAGATAGAGCGGTCGGGCATGCCTGTGAACCTTTTGATACCTGACGCGGGGGGCTATTCCGTGCTTACGGCCTGGGCGGCCGGGAAGCTGTCGGCGGGCAGCATAGCGCGGTTCATCAAGGGGCATGATATCGAAAGCAAGATAGACAGCCGCGACCTTATGATCCCGGGGAAGGTTGCTGTCCTGAAAGGCGAGCTTGAAGAGAGCCTGCCGGGCTGGAATATAATAGTAGCGCCGAATGAGGCGGTTTCGCTGGTGAAATTCCTGAAAGAGAGGTATGCATAGTGTCTGATAAATTTATCATTATCGGGGAGCGAATCCATGTGATATCACCCGAGATCAAGGAGGCGCTTGCAAGCCGGAACGCGGCGCCAATCATCGCGCGCGGCAGGGAGCAGGTTGCGGCGGGCGCGGACTACCTGGACGTCAATATCGGCCCCGCTGAACGCGACGGGGTGGAAATAATGAAGTGGATCGTGCCGGAGCTGCAAGGGGCGCTGGACAATGTGCCGCTTGTGCTGGACACGGTCAACCAGGACGCGATCCGCGTGGGCCTTGAGGTCTACAACCCTGTGCGCGGGCGTGCGATCGTCAACTCCGCGGACGCCGGCGAGCGCCTGTCAAACCTTGACCTTGCGGCGGAGTTTGGCTGCATCGCCATAGGCCTTCTCATGAAGAAGGGCGTGCCGGCGAACAATGACGAAAGGAGCGAGTACCTGCAGACGATTCTTGAGCATTCCATGGAAGCAGGCATGGACCCGTCCGAGGACGTCTGGTTTGATCCGCTGACGCTCGTCGTCAAGGGAATGCAGGAGAAACAGGAGGAGTTCCTCGAGTTCATCCGTGTGCTGAAGGAGATGGGGCTGAAGTCCACCTGCGGGCTTTCCAATGCTTCCAACGGGATGCCGCCGCATGTAAGGCCGGTGGTGGACAGCGTCCTTTGCGCGATGTCGATCGAGTGCGGGCTGACGAGCGCGATCTTAAACCCGCTTGACAAGAACCTGACGGACACGATCAAGACGTCGGAGATCATACTGAACCGCACGCTGTATGCCGACTCCTTCCTTGATATTTGAGGGTTTGGCTGGACGGTGACCCAAGGGTTCGCCCGTGAGTGGTTGGATGCATAGTGAAAAAACTGGAAAAGGAAGAGTACTATGTCTATTATTGCAGGGTGGCTTGTGCCGCCCCCGCCACTGATCTTCCCGGAGGTCGGGCGCGGGAAGCAGGATGAGATAGCGGCGACTGTTGCGGCGTACAGGCGCTTCGGGGACGAGATAGCCGAAGCCGGGATCGAGACCGTCGTCATCATATCGCCGCACGCGCAGATGTACGCGGACTATTTCCACATCTCGCCTGGCAGCGTGGCGCATGGTGACATGCGGCGCTTTGGCGTAAGGGATGTGGACGTGGAGGCCGTGTACGACGAGGAGTTTGCCCGTGCGCTGGGGTTTGCCTGTGATTCAACGGGGTTTCCGGCGGGGGCACAGGGCGAGCGCGAGAAGTCGCTGGACCACGGTACGAGTATACCCGTGCGCTTCATCAATGAAGCCTGCGGCAAAAAATTACAAAACGACATGGCGAAGCAGGCAGAAAGCGATGCCTTAAGCCCAGTGCCGCAATATGTGAGGATTGGCGTATCCGGGCTGCCGCTTGCGGCGCATTACAGGCTCGGGCAGCTGATTGCGGAGACTGCGGGACATCTTGGGCGCAAGACGGTCGTAATCGCGAGCGGAGATCTGTCGCACAAGCTGGATGATGAGGGCCCGTACGGGTATGCGCTGGAGGGGCCGGAGTTTGACAAGGCCATATGCGAAATCGCCGGATCTGCGGATTTTTCAAGGCTTTTCTCGATGGACGGATCTTTCTGCGAAAAGGCAGGAGAGTGCGGACACAGGCCGCTTGTCGTGATGGCGGGGGCGCTCGATAAAAAGGCTGTGGCGTCTGAACTGTACTCATACGAGGGGCCGTTTGGCGTAGGCTACGGCATCGCGCGTTTTTCCGTGACGGGAGATGATGAGGCGCGCGACTGGCTGGACAAGTATCTTGATAAAGAGCGCGAAATAGCTGAAGAACGCAACAGAAACGAGAGCCCGCATGTGGCGCTTGCCAGGCAGACAGTTGAGAGCTATGTGAAGACGGGCCGTATGTACAAAGCCCCTCAGCCTTTGCCGGAGGCGCTGGCGGATACCCGCGCAGGGGTCTTCGTGTCGATCAAGAAGCAGGGTGAGCTTCGCGGGTGTATAGGTACGATATCGCCTGTGACGGGAAGCGTCGGCGAGGAGATACGGGCAAATGCAGTCAGCGCGGCGACCCGCGACCCGCGCTTTGACGCCATCGGGGAAGACGAGCTGCCGTTCCTCGAATATTCTGTCGACGTACTTGCGCCGGCGGAGCCTGTGGAAAGCGAGGACGCGCTCGACCCGGCCCGGTACGGGGTCATCGTCAGCCTTGGGGGAAAGCGGGGCCTGCTTCTGCCGGATCTTGAAGGGATCGACGACGCCGAAACGCAGGTATCTATCGCGATGCGCAAGGCAGGGATCGCCGAGAAGGACCGCACGAAGATCAGGCTTGAGCGGTTTGAGGTGATAAGGCACAGGTAGCCGGGAACAGGCCGGTGGATAGTGGATCAGGCCTAAACACCGGAGTTCGCAGGGTAATAGAACACCTCAATGCTGTTTTCATGGCCTTTTAGCCAGTCCATGGTTTTTTTGCCGCGAAAGGCTTTGATGTCCGCGGCGATGAAAAAGACCTTTCTGTCCGCATAGCGGATAAGGCGGCTCATGAGGGCTATGCACTTTTCCTGTGACAGCCTGCCTTCGGCAAAGGTGAACCTTGCCGTCCCGCGGGCTGTTACGGCAGCTACCATCCTTATGCGCTGCGCGCTTTTGCCGCTTTCCGGTCCGTTTCCCTCTTCCACGCAACTCTCTTGCCCGCTGCCCCCTTGACCGTTACCATCTCGCATGCTGCCGTCTTGCGGGGGGTCCTTTAGCACCCATGTTTCGCTGAACCAGTAAATGCCGACATTTTCATTTGCGGCGCGCCGGACGATGGCGGGGAAGCTGTCATCCATGAAGCGCAGGAACCCCGCCGAATTCCGGAACCCAGCTGACTTCGCAGGCGCCCCGCAGGTAAAGCCCCACTTTTTAAAGTAGTTGGTCATGCTGCGGAAAGACAGCCGGATGCCGTATTCGCGCCTGATGTAGTCGCATGCGATCTGGCGTGTCCAAAGCGAGTACGGCATTTTCAGCCGGTCCGGCGTATTGCCAATGATCGTCTGCCTTATCTTGCGCTCCTCCTGCGCAGGGAGCAGGGCGTTCCCGCCCAGCCTCCGCCCGGCCGCTTTGGGCCGGAGCCCCGCAATGCCGCCGTCTGTATAGGCCCGCCATATTTCGCTTACCCGGTTCGCGCGTACGCGCGCCAGGCGTTCGATCTCCTTGCCGCTAAGGCCTTTTTCCTTGAGCTGTACGACCTTTATACGCAGTTTGAACAGCTCGGCTTTGTCCAGCCTCCTTAAATCAATAAACCCTTCCATGCTATTCGATAGTATAAGGCATACAGCCGCATGATGTAAATTGGCATGCTGCCGGCGCACGCCCGGTTCCCGGTTTTTTGCCGCGCAATTGTGTTTTTGCTGCGAAGAATGAGGCAATTCTCTGTTATATTGTTGCCCGGCCAAAACGTCTGTGTTACCATCCTGATTGTGAGGGGCTATAGGTTGCCGGGAATCAACTTCACAGGTATTTATGGGTTTATAAGCCGATTGGGATCATGATGAAAAGCTTTAATAATGGAAAACGTGTCAGGGCAGGAATACTGCTCATAATTATTGCAGCTATCAGCATGCCAGCTGCAGGATGCGATCCGTATGAATATCGCGGCGAGTATCCGGAATTGTATTCCGTCGCTGTCAATTCTGTTCTGGGTTCCAGAGGGTATATATATAGCGAGAAAAAATTCGATGCGGAGCTTTCCGTTCTTGAGAGTGATGGATACGGAAGGAATATGTTTGTCTATTTCGAGGAGAGGGGTTTCAGCGCATATAACCTGGTAATCAGCCAAAAGAGTGACGGGGATTATGTATATTATTATCCGGATTTTTGTTTTCTTGCCGCCCCGGAAAACGATTTTCCCCCGGAAGAAGTTGAAGGGCTGAAACGTATGAATGACTGGGGGAAAGAAATTGACCTGTCCAAGTGTACGAAAGCTGAAATTGTGCGTTGCAAGGCTGAAGGGCCTTTAACCGACAGGCAGATTTGCGATTTTTATTTTGAAGCTCTGGGTGAGGCCGCAATCAACAACTACAGAGGCGCCACTACTTTTTTCAGCACAGACAGTTACGGCCGTTCCATTTATTTAGGGTTTGGCTATTGGAAAGAGAAGGAGACGGATGGCCCAATCGAAGAATGGGCGCGGTATATGGTTTTATTATTCAACCCTGACGGGTCATATGACGCGGCAAACGGAGCTATGGAAATCAAGGATGTGTGGCATTACCAGGGTGAGCTTAAGGCATTCAAGGAGCGCATTGGCTGGGATACGCCGCTTGAGGATATAGCCGGGGAAGAGGTTTATGTGGATGAGTACTCTGCTGAGGAAAAAGCAGCATTATTTGTATTTACTGAGGCGAAAGAGTTTGTCGCGGAAAGAGGTTTGGCATTCGCGCTTGATGATGGCTGGATTTGCTATTATGACTATCAGACATCTAAATACCGGAAGTGTAAACCTGATTTGACACAGGATGAAATTGCTTATTATTACAATCCCTCCTGTATCAACCAGGATGGGTACAGTATCCAAAGCAAGCTGGTTCAAAAGGGAAGATACTATGAAGGGCATCCGGAGTATAAACCATCTGAATGGGAATACTTCATATACAATTCCAACGATGGTTCGGTTGAAGAGACCGGTTTGTCATCTGTGGATAATGAATTCCGGAATATTGTCCTGTATGGGGACAGCATTTATTTGTATGACCCTGAAAAGGACCGGCTCGATATCTATTCCCGGGGCGGGGATTTTGTAAAGACAATTGCTTCGGGGTTGTTTTACAAGTTTGCAGTCATCGATGATGCGGTGTATTTCTATTCGGGCGCCGGCGACATGAATGAAGCCGGGCCTGCCAGTTCAGTAATGCGGTACAGTATCAATAGTGGTTTTACAGAAACGGTATTTGGGGTTGATACCGCAGACGGCCCTTCCGCCAGTGAATGGTGTGAACCCGGTATATGGTATGAGAAACGGACAATAATCGTCAAAAATAAGAACAACTCTTATGTGTATACGGACATCGATGCCATTGAGCCGAAAGAGATACTGTTTGAATCTGTAAAAAATGAACGGGACATGGTGAATTACATTCCCGGGGATGATGATTGCCTGTACTTTGAAGTGAGGTATCACTTGGGGGGCGCCGATGAGGAGCCTGTAACCCGGTCAGAGTTTTACAAAGTGCAAAGAGGCGCCGCGAAACCTATACTGTTGATGGAGTTCGATTTCGAGGGCTATCCGTACCCCATGTGTTTCTATGATGGGTACTTTTATTATTACAATGATGGGTCTTCGGGATTGGAAAGAGTGAAAACTGTTTGAAGGCGGATTCCTACTATTAATTTCCGAACCATTGATTGACAACTTTAAAAGCGGTGATAGACTTTTATTGTTAGAAAATGTTATAATAGGAATACATTAATAGTTGAATCATCTAAATTGAAAGGAGGGCTTGCTTTTGCAAAATACTAAGCGTTTCCCTAAAGACTATGGGACGACCAGGACTATGGGGGACAAAACCGTAATCAAATGCATGTCGCTTGGGGGGCTTCTTGGAGGGACCGGCGAATGCATGGTGGATGTCAAGGACGGCAAAATGCTTCGTATGCGCCCGTTCCAGTACAACTGGAAATACGACGAAAACACGTTCAATATGTGGAAACTCGAGAGGAACGGCGTCACGTATGAGCCGAAGCTGATCTCACATATCGGGACGTACTCGCTTGCGTACAAAAAGCGCACATATTCACCGAACCGCATCAAATACCCGCTCATACGTGTTGACTGGGATCCGGAGGGTGAGAGGAATACCCAGAACCGCGGGAAGAGTAAGTACAGGAGGGCATCCTGGGATGAGGTCACTGACGTCATTGCCAAAGAGATCGTCCGTGTACAGGAGGAATACGGGCCGGCCTGCATACTTGTGCAAGGCGACGGGCACGGCGAATGCGGCACCATCCACACCCCGCACGGGCATCAGGGGCGTCTGCTTGAGATGACCGGCGGCTTCACCCAGCAGGTCAGGAACCCTGACTCGTGGGAGGGCTGGTACTGGGGCTCCAAGCATGTCTGGGGGCATGGCTTCCAGGGCATCCAGGCGCCGCAAAAAAACATCTTTAAGGACATCACGGAAAACTCCGACATGACGCTTTTCTGGGGTTGCGACCCGGAAACAACGCCCTGGGGCTTTACAGGGCAGAACGCCACGCGCATCTGCTATTTCTGGCGCGACGCGGGGATAAGGCAGGTCTATGTCTGCCCTGACCTGAACTACGGCGCGGCAGTGCACGCGGACAAGTGGATCCCGATCCTGCCAAATACCGACGCCGCCATGCAGCTCGCTATCATCTATATGTGGGTGACCGAGGGCACGTACGACAAGGAATATGTCGCGACGCACGCAGTCGGCATGGACAAGATAGAAGACTATGTGCTCGGCAAGGTCGACGGCATACCCAAGACGCCCGCGTGGGCAACCACCAAGTGCGGGGTGCCGGAATGGACGATCAAGGCGCTGGCGCGAGAATGGGCAAAGACGACAACTGCCATATGCCACTACTTCGGCGGCGGCTATATCAGGGGGCCTTACTCGCATGAGCCTGGACGCCTTGAGTGTGTGCTGCTCGGCATGCAGGGCCTTGGGCGCCCCGGCGTTCAGCAGTGGCAGATCTCCTACCTGGGGATGCCGGACGCGGAGGGCGTTGGGAATTACCGCTACTTCAACCCGGCGCTTTCAAAGAGGCTGACGCGCCCGGTACGTACGACAGTCGACGCGTGGGGCATCCAGAACATACCGAAGACCATGATACAGGAGGCGATTCTCAATTACCCGATCACTTTCTATGGCACCGGCGCGCAGGAAAGCCGCACGGAGGAGCAATTCCGCAAGTACACCTTCCCGCTTCCCAAGGAAGAGGGCGGCTCGCCGCTGCACATGATCTGGACCGACACGCCCTGCCGCATCGCATGCTGGAACTACGGTTTCAGGACGGTTGAGGCCTTCAGGGATCCGTCCATCGAATGCGTGGTCGCGCAGCACCCGTGGCTGGAAAACGACTGCCTGATCGCGGATATCATCCTGCCGGCAAACACGATGATGGAGAACGAGGACATCATTACATCAGTCCGCCAGGGCCCGCAGTTCAACAGCGTCGAGATCCAGGAGCTTGCGATAGAACCGGTAGGCGAGTCCATGACCGACTACGAGATCTGCGTCGAGGTCGCGAAGAAGCTTGACAAGTATGAGGATTATTACGGCATCCTCGATGACTATACGGAGAACAAGACAACCTACGACCTTGAGAAGGAAGTCTACTCCAACATGTCGATCCCGATTTCGTGGGAAGAGTTTTACGAGAAGAAGTATTATGTATTCCCGACCAAAAAAGACTGGGATGAGATCCCCTGCGGCCTGCGGCCGTTCTACGAGGATCCTGTGAACAACCCGGTCGAGACGCCTTCCGGGCTCCTTGAGTTTTACTCCGAGCGACTGGCGACGTACTTCCCCGACGATAAGGAGCGCCCGCCGTACCCGCAGTGGATAGAGAAGGGCGAGACCCACGACGAGAGGCTCAGCTCCGACCGCGCCTACAGTTACCCGCTTTTGACCGTCACAAACCATGGCAGGTGGCGCACGCACTCCCAGGCCGACGATATTGCCTGGACGCGCGAGACGCCAACGATGAAGATCAAGGGCTTCGACGGTTACAGCTACGAGCCGGTGTGGATCCACACCAGCGAGGCCGAAAAACGCGGCATCAAGTTTGGCGACATCGTAAAGGTGTTCAACGAGCGCGGCATAACGCTGTGCGGCGCCTATGTGACAGAGCGCATCTCGCCAAAGGTCGCTTATATCGACCACGGCTCCCGCTTTGACCCGATCGCCGACCATATCGACCGCGGCGGCTGCATCAATACCATCTCGCAGCTTGGGATCACTTCCAAGAACTGCGCGGGGCAGGCGACGACAGGCTACCTTGTGGATGTGCAGAAGGTCAGCGAGGCCGAGTGGAGTGAATGGCGCACGAAGTATCCGGATGCTTTCGAGAGGAAGTATGATGAGGGAGCGGGGCTGTGCTTCGAAGCATGGGTAGAGGAGAATTGAGCCAATGAAAGCAATTACGATTGATTTAACTGTCTGCAACGGCTGTTATGCCTGCCAGATCGGCTGCAAGGACGAGCACGTCGCTAACGACTGGCCGGGCTACGCAAAGCCGCAGCCGAACATCGGCCATTTCTGGCTGAAGCTGGATGAACAGACGCGCGGTACGATACCAAAGGTCAGGGTCGCATACCGCCCGCATATTTGCATGCACTGCGGGTTCTGCATCGACGTCTGCAAGAACAACGCCATATACAGGCGTGATGACGGTCTTGTGATAATAGACCCGGACAAGTGCATAGGCTGCATGACCTGCGTTGACGCCTGTCCCTATGACGCGATCTATTACAACAAGGACCTTTTGATCTCGCAGAAATGCACGGGCTGCGCGCACCTTTTAGACGACGGCTGGGAACAGCCGCACTGCGCGATAAACTGTCCCAACGAGGTCATCAAGATCGTTGAGGTAGACAGCCTGGACGTACTTAAGGACGATCCGCAGTACGAAACCATGAAGCCTGAGCTCGGCCTGCCGGTGCGCGTGTTCTATAAGGGCATACTGCACAGGTTCATCGCGGGGACGGTCTACGATCCTGTGGAAAAAGAGGTGCTGATCGGAGCAAAGCTCACGCTGAAGGACAAGGCTACGGGCGATGTGCGCGACATGGAGACTGACTGGGCAGGTGACTTCTGGTTCCATGACGTAGCGGACGGCGCGAAGTATACGCTGACGATCGCCTACGGCGGCAAGACAAAGGTCATCGACGATATCGATACGGTTGACGACGTCAACCTGGGCGACATTGCGTTTGAGTAAGGAGGGCTATTAATGTCTGACAAGAAAGAAGTTGTCTATACAAGCGACGGCCGCGTCAAAGGGAAGCGGCTGCTTAACGCAGAGCCTTGGATCTGCCATGAAAAAGTGGCGGGGATAGACGACGGGCGTACTGAATGCGGCTGCGAGAACCTTTTCGGCCGCAAGACCTGCTCACTTTGCGGCGCACCGCGCCCCGAGTGATAATGGCATAATGCATGCGGGACTGCCTGCCCGGCGAAGGGTCGGCAGCCCCGCTCAAGCCAGCCCGGCAACAACCGAAGAAAGACAGTCAGCCCCGTACTGAAAATAGCTATTTAACGGAGAGAAAATCTATGGCAAATATAATGGTGAACGAGGCCTGTAATCTTTGTTGCCCTTATTGTTTCGCAGGGGAGTTCGTAAACCGGGATCCCAAGGAAATGACGCTTGAGGATTTCCGCATCGCCCTTGACTTCGTACTGGGTGACAGGATCGAGCGCCAGGTTGGCGTCATAGGCGGCGAACCGCTGCTGTATACGCATATCAACGAGGCCCTTAAGATCGCGATCGACGACCCAAGATCCGATCCTGTAATGCTCTATACGAATGCGGTGGAGCTTGAGCGCCTGGCGCCTGAAATACTTGAATCGTCAAAGTTCCGGATGCTCATAAACTGCAATTCCCCGCAGGACATGGGGCGCGCGGCTTTTGAAAAGATGCGCCAAAACCTGCTGCGCTTCAGGGACGTGCATTTCGGCGAGGGAAGGTTCAGGCTCAGCGTTAATATCTACAAACCGGACTTTGACTATTCGTATGTGATCCCCCTGGTGCAGGAGATGGGCTTTGATGTCATACGGCTGTCTGTGTCCGTGCCGCAAAACGGCCTTCCGGAAGGGACGGAACCGCTGGGCTATTTCCGCGAAATGAAACCTGTCGCGATGAGGTTTGTCGGCGACATGATGCGATGCGGCGTCATAACGGGTTTCGATTGTAATTTTTTGCCCTCATGCGTGCTTACAAAAGAGGAGCATGACGGCGTGCTGGCGGCAAAAGAGGTCTTTTATTCCGCTTTGTCAAGGAAATACTCAAAGGTGTTCTGGCAGCGGGCGATACTCTGCGAGCTGAACAACTGCACACCGGTCATCGACGTCCTGCCGGACCTTAAAGCAATCAGGTGCTTCGGGCTGTCTGAACATACAAAAGAGGATATCCGTAGCTTCAAAGGCATAGGCGACCTAAGGCGGTTTTATGTAAACACTGTCGACCGGCCCGCGTGCGGCATCTCGACATCGGAAGAATGCAGTGACTGTTACAACCGGCAAAGCGGTGAATGCAGCTGCGGCTGCCTTTTGTTCAAGGCGGGCAGGCTGTTCGCGGAAGAAGCGGGATAGATAGTTGGTAGATAGATAGATAGATAGATAGATAGATAGATTTAGAGAGATAGTAGATAGATAGGTAGGTAGATAGATAGATATAGAGAGATAGTAGGTAGGTAGGTAGATAGAGATAGAGATAGATAGAGATAGATAGAGAGATAGAGAGATAGTAGGTAAATAGGTAGATAGATAGGTAGATTAATAAATAGATATAGATAGATATAGATGAGAGAAAGAAAGAAAGAAAATAAGGTGAAGGGATTTCTATAAAATATGAAAAAACAGAGTAAGCTGAATAAGTGGATCGTCTTGTGGTCCGCTATCGGGGTAAGCGTAGTGCTCGGCATCCTGTATGTATGGAGTGTCATCAGCAAGGGGCTCCAGGACGAATTGCACTGGACAAATACCCAGGCGTCACTGCCTTACACCGTCTTTACCGTGTGTATGGCGCTGGGGTTTTTTGCGTCCGGCAGGATTCAGGACAGGCTCGGGCCGCGCATATGCGTGATTGCCTGCGCTATTCTGATGGGCGTGGGGCTCGCGTTCTCCGGCATCTTTACGACGCCATGGCTGGTAATGGCGGGCTTTGGCATCATCTGCGGCGTCGGCGTCGGCGCAGGCAACGCAGCGTCGCTGGCCCCGTCACTTAAGTGGTTCCCGTCCTCAAAAAAGGGGATGGTTTCGGGGGCAGTCCTTGCAGGCATCGGGCTCTCGGCCGCTATATACTCGCCGTTCGCCAATTTCCTTTTGGGCGCTGTTGGGGTCTCAAACTCGTTTTTGATATTCAGCGCGATCTCGTTCGCTGGTATTTTTATACTTTCTTTTAATATGTATGACCCGCCCCAAGGCTACGACAAGGAGAAGGGCATGGTACTCCCGGGGGCAGGGGCGGATACTGCCGGGGCCATTGAGTCCGGACAGCCAAAGGCCGGATCGGATGAAGGCGCAGGCGTTAAGGCAGCCGTATCCGAAAACGATGTGGCGACGAAGGATATGCTGAGGACGCGCAGTTTTTATCTTATATTCATTATTTTTGCGGTTTCGTCGGCCTCGGGGCTGATGATCATCGCGCATGTAGCCAAAATCGCGCAGGTGCAGGCTTCGTGGGAGGGCGGGTTCATCCTTGTGATCGTCCTGAACCTCTTCAATACTGCCGGCAGGTTCATAGGCGGGATGCTTTCAGACAGGATAGGGCGCGTGAACACGCTCATGCTGATACTCTCGGCTCAGGCATTGAATATGGTGTTTTTCAGGCTCTATGCCGACGTGCCGCAGATGGCGGTGGGCATAATGGTACAGGGGTTTTGCTACGGCACTATCTTTGCCGTCATGCCGGCGCTTACGTCGGACCTCTTTGGCCTGAAAAGCTTCGGCTCGAACTACGGCACGATATTTTTGGCCTGGGGCATAGGTGGTATCATTGGGCCGATGACCGGCGCCCGCGTTTATGACACAACAGGCGCTTATTATATGGCCTATTTGATCGCCTGCGTGCTCAGCCTGGCGTCGCTCACCCTTGTGCTTGTGCTGCGCCGTGAGAAGAAAAGGCTGAAAAGGTGACCGGCCCGGGCAGGCGGAAAAATGTGGCCCCGGCAGGCGGGAAGATGTGGCCCGTAAGTGCGGGAAGATGCTGGCCCAGGCAGGCGGAAAAATGTGGCCCGGGCAGGCGGATCGGTACCTGTAAGGAAGGGACAGCAGAGTGGATAAGGCCTATAAATGCGGTTTGTGCCCGCGTGGCTGTGAGATAGTACCCGGCGGGACGGGGCATTGCCGGGCCCGCGGGGTGCTGAAAGAGGGGGCGGAAGACGGCGTCGTTTCGCTGAACTACGGCAGGCTTACGTCGGTCGCGCTCGACCCTGTTGAAAAGAAGCCGCTCAGCTATTTCAACCCCGGCGCCATGATCCTCTCGGTTGGCAGTTTCGGCTGCAACCTCAGGTGCCAGTGGTGCCAGAACCACGGCATCTCGATGGCGGGGGCGGAGGAGGCTGAGGCGGAAGAAGTCACGCCCGAGGCGCTGGCGGAGCTGGCGGAGCGGTATGTGCCATATGGGAATATCGGCGTAGCGTTCACTTACAACGAACCTCTTATAGGAATTGAGTATGTACAAGACACATCCAGGCTGCTGAAAGAACGCGGGCTGAAGCCTGTCCTTGTGACAAACGGATGCATCGACCCTGTGCGCTTTGAAGGGCTGCTGCCACTGATTGACGCGATGAATATCGATCTCAAGTCGATAAACTCCGGTTTTTACAAAAAGATCGGCGGGGATCTGGACACGGTGAAGCAGAATATCCGGCTGGCCGCCGGGCGCTGCCATGTCGAGCTGACATGCCTGCTCATCAATGGCGAGAACGATTCCGAAGACGAGATGGAGGAGTACACGGATTTTGTGGCTTCTGTCTCAACTGAGCTGCCCCTGCATATTTCGCGGTTTTTCCCGCGCTACCGCATGAAGGGCCGGGAAATGACGAGCATAAAAAGTATGCGCCTGTTTGAAGAAATCGCGGGTCGCAAGCTTAAATATGTACGGCTGGGGAATATCTAATGCGTCAAGCCCCACCTTGGCAGCAACAAATTCAGCCGTCAGCCCGGTCAGGGTAACGGCCGAGGCCGCCGCCGACACAGCCCTCACCTTGATATAGCTCTCGGCGGTCTCACCTTTTTCAAATGACTCCTCTTCTCCCGGCAACCCATCTTCACCCAGCGGCCCTGCTTTTATCTGCATCAAGCAAAAGAAGTCGGTTTATTCGCGTCTGCCGGCAGGCCTGTTTTCCCACAGTCTGTCGTCCCCATTTCCTCGGGGAACACAAAAAGAACCGTCCCCCTCTGTGTTTCTCCGGGGGAACACAAAAAGAACCGTCCCCGTTGTGTTTAAATAATTAACAAACGTGTTCTTGTATTCGGTGGTCAGTCATGCTACTATAGGTAGCGGTATGCTTGGTGTATTGGAATAAAATGAGAGTGTTGGACAATGATAAAGAATAATGACTGGATGCTGAAGAAACCTATCGCGCATCGTGGTTTGCATGACGACGCGGTCCCCGAGAATTCAATGCCTGCGTATGAGGCGGCTATAGCCGCAGGCCTGCCTATCGAGATAGACGTCCAATTGACGAAAGACAAGGTGCCGGTGCTTTACCATGACGATTTCCTTTTGAGGCTTACGGGGCATAAGAAAAGGGTGACGCGCACGAAATTTGAGGCCTTGAGGAAACTGCGTCTCTCCGGCACGGAGCAGGGGATCCCGACGCTTGAGGAGTTCCTTGAGTTTGTTGCGGGGCGCGTGCCGATTCTCGTGGAGATCAAAAAGAACAAGGGGTCGCGCGGGATCGAGCGTATCTCCATGGACGCGCTGAAGGGCTATGGCGGGGAGTTTGCCATCCAGTCTTTCCACCCGATAGCCATCCGTAAGGTGCGCAAGCTGGATCCGGAAATGTACTGCGGGCTGCTCTCGTCGAAGATGACGGACATGAAGCTTTTGTATATCAAGAAGGCGGCTGTCAAGAACGCGAGGCTGTTTTTCATGGCAAAACCGGATTTTGTTTCATTTGAGATAAACAGTTTCCCAAACGACCGCATCAAGCGGTTCCGGGAGGAGCTGAAGCTGCCGATCCTTGGTTGGACTATCAGGTCGAAAGAGGACATCGACCGCGCAAGGGAGTACTGCGACGGGATAATATTTGAGAATATCGAAAACCTGAAGGCCCATCTGAAAAGCATCGGCGAGTTCTTTGGCGCCGACAAATGGTTTTCAGAGGGACCTGACCAGGATAACGACGCGGCGGGCACAAAAAGCGCGATACCGCCGAACGCGGGACTGTTATGAGTAAAAAAAGCACAGGACTGTTATGAGCAACAAAAGCACGGGACTGTTATGAGCAACAAAGGCACGGGACTTTTAGAAGCAATAGAGGCACAGAAAAGCAAAGAAGCAGAATGGAAATGATAATTAAGGAGGCAGGGGATGATTTATAGCGCAGAAGTAGAACATATGTGCCCGGTCGGGAAGGGCGTGGACCACGGGCCGGCGCCGATCCCCGAGGAAGGGCGCTGGGTCCAGGCGAAGGAGATAAAGGATATCAGCGGGCTGACGCACGGGGTCGGCTGGTGCGCGCCGCAGCAGGGGGCGTGCAAACTGACGCTGAATGTGAAGGAAGGGATAATCGAGGAGGCGCTCATTGAAACGCTCGGTTGTTCGGGCATGACGCACAGCGCGGCCATGAGCGCTGAGATACTGCCGGGAAAGACCATCCTTGAGGCCTTGAATACGGATCTGGTATGCGACGCCATCAATACAGCCATGCGCGAACTGTTCCTGCAGATCGTCTACGGGCGCAGCCAGACCGCGTTTTCCGAGGGAGGGCTTCCGGTAGGCGCGGGGCTTGAGGATCTGGGCGGTACGCTGCGCAGCCAGATCGGGACGATGTACGGGACGAAGGCGAAGGGGCCAAGGTACCTTGAGATGGCGGAGGGCTATGTGACAAGGCTCGCGCTTGACAAGGATGGCCTTATCATCGGCTACGAATTCGTCAACCTCGGGAAGCTGATGAAGGCGGTGCGCGCCGGGGTGGACGCGGGCGAGGCGCTTGAGAAGGCCAAGGGGTCGTACGGGCGCTTTGCTGACGCGGAGAAGTATATCGACCCGCGGGCGGAATAGGGCGCGGATCATATTAAGATGGCAGGCGCAGATCAAATAAGACGGCAGGCGTATTAAGGATAAGATAGGAGAAGGTTATGGCATTGTTTGAGAGCTACGAGAGGCGTATAGACAAAATCAATTCCGTGCTTGAGGAGTACGGTATCGCATCCCTTGAGGAGGCGCGCGGGATTTGCGAGGAAAAGGGGTTTTCGCCATATGATATCGTGAAGGGCATACAGCCTATCGCGTTTGAGAACGCTTGCTGGGCATATACGGCCGGCGCGGCCATCGCTGTCAAAAAGGGCGCGGCGAAGGCAGCTGACGCCGCCGAGCTGATCGGGGCCGGGCTTCAGGCCTTTTGCATAAAGGGGTCTGTCGCGGAGGACCGCAAGGTCGGACTGGGGCACGGGAACCTTGGCGCCATGCTTTTGCGTGAGGATACGGAATGCTTCGCGTTTTTAGCGGGCCACGAGAGCTTCGCGGCGGCCGAGGGCGCCATCGGGATAGCCAGAAACGCAAACAAGAGCCGCATAAAGCCCCTGCGCGTCATCCTGAACGGACTGGGCAAGGACGCGGCGCAGATAATCAGCCGGATAAACGGCTTCACCTATGTACAGACCCGATTTGACTATTCTTCGGGCGGGCTGGAAATCGTTTCAGAGACTGCTTACTCAGACGGCGAGCGCGCTTCTGTGCGCTGCTACGGCGTAGATGATGTGCGTGAGGGCGTGGCTGTCATGTGGCACGAGGGCGTGGACGTCTCCATTACGGGCAATTCCACAAACCCGACGCGCTTCCAGCACCCTGTCGCGGGCACTTACAAAAAAGAATGCATCGAGAAGGGCAGGGACTATTTCTCTGTCGCCTCGGGGGGCGGCACGGGAAGGACGCTGCACCCGGACAATATGGCGGCGGGGCCGGCTTCCTACGGCATGACGGACACTATGGGCCGCATGCATAGCGACGCGCAGTTCGCGGGATCCAGCTCCGTGCCCGCGCACGTTGAAATGATGGGATTTTTGGGCATGGGCAACAACCCGATGGTCGGCGCAACGGTAGCGGTGGCGGTGGCGGTTGAACAAGCGCTTAAAACATGATATGATTCTATTTGATGGATATCACATTATTTACAAATTTTACTGCTTTTAAGGAGATGATTTAGTCTATGGATGACGCCGACCCCGGAGGGTCGTTTGCTCCGCAGATCGCGATCCTGATCGTCCTCATCGTAGTGACCGCGTTTTTTGTGATGGCGGAATTTGCTTTTGTTGCCACTAACAGGGCGCGCATCAAATCGATTGCCGAGGACGGGGACAAGAACGCAAAACTGCTCTATGAACTTATGGGGCGGCCCACAAGCTACCTTTCGGCCGCACAGGTCTGTATCACTTTGGCGGGGTTCCTCCAAAGCGCTATTGCGGCGACATATATCGCGGAGGCTTTTTCCGCCCAGCTGGCGGCGACGGGGCTGCCGCACGCAAGGGAGATAGGCGTCGTGGTCATAACGGTCATTCTCGCTTTTTTCAATCTCCTTTTCGGGGAGGTACTGCCGAAAAGGCTTGCGCTGCAGTACAGCGAAAAAGTCGCGCTCTTCCTCGCAAAGGCCGTGCGCGTCTCCGAGATATTCACCTTCCCGTTTGTCTGGCTGTTGTCGCGGTGCGTCAGCCTGATCCTTAGGCCTTTTGGGATCAAAGAGGATGGCATTGAGGAGATATACAGCGAGGAGGAGATAATGTCCATCCTCGAAGTAGGGCAGGAGACGGGCCATATCGACGAGACCGGCAAGGAGATGATCGATAATATATTCCAGTTTGACGACAAGCTTGCTTTCGAGATAATGACGCCCAGGACAGATGTCTATATGCAGGATATCAACGACCCTTTGACCGGGTATGTCGACGAGATGATCGGAACGCGGTTTTCGCGTATCCCGTATTTTGACAAGGACAATGACGATATCGTCGGCGTGCTGTACATGAAAGACTTTATGATCGAGGCGAGGAAGACGGGGTTCACACGCGTCAAGGTAGGCAAACTATTACAAAAACCTTTCTTTGTGCCTGAGAGCAAGAATATTGCGGATCTGTTTGAGGAGATGAGGAAGAGCAAGACGCATATGGCGTTCCTTGTTGACGAATACGGCGGGTTTTCAGGGATCGTGACGCTTGAGGATCTTGTCGAAGAGGTCATGGGCGATATCAGCGACGAGTATGACGACAGTGAGCCGGGGATGGAGAAGGTCGCGGAGGATACCTGGCTGATCGATGGGAATTACTATCTTGACGACCTGAATGAGGAGCTCGGGCTCAAGATGGAGTCGGAGGTGTACGAGACGGTAGGCGGACTGATAATAGACCGGCTCGGCGAGATCTCAGACGACGATGAGCCGGCAAACCAGGTCGTGGAAATAGACGGGTGCCTGTTCACCGTCGAGTCGTGGAAGGATCGGCGCATCGAGAGCGTGCGGCTGAAGCTGCCCGAAAGCGACGCGGCGCCCGCGGAAGCCGGCGACAGCTAAGGCCGGCGCTGAAAGCTTTCGCTTTGTAATACGACTGTAATGCGTTTCGGCAGGACAAGAGGTAAAAAATGAGTGATAATGAATTACAACGCCTGGGGCGTGTGGCTGATGAGGCGATTGCCGCTTTTGTATTTGAGACGGCGGTAAGCATGGGCGGCGTCTTCGATATGGGGCTGAACATGACGGCTTCGGCGCTTACGAAGAATGTGCTCGGGCAGGATAAAAAATCGCGCGGGGTGCGTGTTTCATATGACGAAGACAGGGGTTATACTATAGACGTGTACCTTATCGCGGCTTACGGCGCGAACATACCTGAAACTGCATGGAATGTGCAGAAGGGCGTTTACGATGGTCTGAAGGAGAAGTACGGAATCGAACCTGAGGACATAAATATCCATGTGCAGGGCGTACACATGGACTGATGGGAGTGTTGGTTTTGACGGATATAAAGACAGGCAGGGCAGTTTTTCGCAAGAAGACCCGGGAATTGCTTATTCGGCTCATCTTCCAGATGACGTCGACAGGCGATTTTTCCGATTGCGCAAAGACGGCTTTCCTGGCGGATACTTCCCTCTTTATCGGCGATGTCCATGAGGATATGCCGCTCGGGTGCATCTTTGACGAGGCCGCGGGGGAAGGGCCGGACATGCCATACCTGGATCTGGCGTTCTGCTGCGTAAGGGACAATCTTTCAAAGATCGACGCCGTGATATCCGGTTCAAGCGAGAAGTGGGACATAGGGCGCATGAGTACCGTGGATCTTTCAATACTCAGGGTCGCCATAGCCGAACTGCTTTATATGGAGGGCATTGATGAGGGTGTATCGATAAATGAGGCGGTCATAATGGCCAAAAAGTACGGGACGGAGAAATCGTCAGCGTTTATCAATGGCATCCTCGGCGCTGTGGCGCGAATGGGCGCGGCGGAAGGCGGGGACGGGCCATGAAACGGTCGTATGTAAGGGGCATCGATTCCATCAGGGCGGTCGGCGTCGTGCTCGTCCTTATATACCATCTGTTCACGGATATACTCCCGGGCGGTTTTTTCGGCGTGGATGTATTCTTTGTAATATCCGGGTTCCTTGTCACGAGCCTTTTCGTCAAGGAGGAAAAGGATAATGAGCGCTTTGACCTTTTCGGGTTCTATGCGCGCCGCGTGAAGCGGCTGCTTCCTGCGGCGGCGTTCATGGTCGTTGTCACGCTTGCTCTTTCGCTGTTGATATCCCCGGACCTGCGCGTAGGCATGCGGGAGCAGACAGCGGCAGTCTTTGGATGGCTCACAAACTATTTTGAGATCCTGACGGGCGGGTCGTATGAAGAACAATTCCTGCCGCACCTCTTTGTACATACCTGGACGCTTGGCGTTGAGATGCACTACTATATTTTCTGGGGCGCGCTGTTTTTCATCATTTCGCTCATCCACAGGCGCGTTTCGGGCAGGATCGAGTATTTGAACCGTTTTGTGTACGGTATGGAGCGGCCGGTCGTCCCCTTGCGCAAGATCCTGTTTTTTGCATGCGTCGGGATCGCTGTTTTTTCGTATTTGCTCATGGGGGCCAGGTTCCCGGGCCTTGAAGACCCCTCGCCCGTCTACTACGCGACGTCGACGCGGATCTACCCTCTTATGATAGGGTCGGCTTTCGGGCTTGTCACGGGGATGCGCGCGCCCGCCAGGCGGCTGCCGGTTTTCGCGGCGCTGCCGGGGCTTGTAATATCCATGTTTGTGATCGTCTTTATGGCCAGGACATTTTCGTTTTCGGGCTCCGAGACGTACCGCTATGGCATATTGCTCGTTTCGCTATTGACGATACTGGCGCTCTACTGCGCTTTGTCCATGCAGCCAAAGAGGTTTTTCGGGGATATCGGGGTGCTCGCCTGGCTTGGGAAAAGGTCCTACAGCATCTATCTGTTCCATTGGCCTCTGTACAATATTTTCCGGCAAATGGGCATCAACGGCACGGGGCTGTTCCGGGAGGGTACTCCGCATCTTACCTATACCCTCATTTCAATAGCAGTGTCGCTGTCCCTGGCGGAGATCTCATACCGCGTTTTCGAAACAAGGGCGGCGCCGGCCAGGCAACAGATGGCCAGGCAACAACAGGACGCCCGCATAAAGGACGCCCGCATAAAGGACGACCGCATAAAGGACGACCGCATAAAGGGCCGGGGCCTTAAAAGCGCAACTGTTGCGGCATTTTGCGTTTGCGCAGTCATATCGGCCTTCACGCTTGCGAATGTGCCGGACAAAACGAATATCGAAGAGGATTACAAACATCAGCAGGCGCTAATAAATATCGGCAAGATGGAGCAGTATAACAATTATTTATCCGAACTTGAAATGAACCCGGTGGCGATGCACAACAAAGCAAAGAAGCTGCCGCCCAAGCCGTCGCAGGCGGGCAAAGATGACGATACGCTCGACCTTGAGAAGGATTCTGAGCAGGTGCAGGAGGCCGCGGAGCATGCGGTCGAACGCGATGACCCCGAAGGGCCTATCAAGCCTATTGCGCCGCCGGGCGGGGCCAACGTCACTGTGATAGGGGATTCTGTCACGCTGGGGGCCGCGGAGATAATACAGCAGACGCTTGGGTCTGTTATCGTTGACGCGGAGGTCTCGCGCAATATGGGCTCGGGCGCGGATATAATAAGGGACTATGTCGCCAGGGGGGAACTGGGCGAGTATGTCGTGATCGCGCTTTTTACCAATGTGCAGTACAATACGGAGCCTTGCACAAACGATACCATCGGGGCTATCCCTAAAGGTCACCGCGTGATTGCCGTAACGCCTTATGGCTATGACTATATGGAGGACACCGCCAGGATGGTGCGCGACCTGCCAAAGTTTTACGATTTTGTCACGGTGGCTGACTGGAACGCGGCGATACGCGACCACGATGATCTGCTTGCGGCCGACGGGATACATATGAAAGGCGACGATTCAAGGCAGATTTACGCAAACCTGCTTGCGCAGGCAATAGAACAGGCTAGCAAGAAGCCTGCCAAGCAATGAGGTAGTGATGGAAAGAAGCAAAGGTAGCAAGGTATTTCACGGTTTTCTGGGCTGTCTGGCGGCGCTGGCGATGGTTTTGTGCGCTTCTTACAGCCTCGGCGCCTTTGGCGTTGAAAAGCATGTCGAAGTGACAGAACAGCCGGACAATTACGGCGGGATGTATACGGGGAGCATGCTTGACGGTGTGATGGACGGCAGCGGCGAGATCACATATAAGAACGGCAACCGCTATAAAGGGGAGTTTAAAGACGGCGTGTTCAGCGGCAGCGGCGTCTTTAAGGCCAAAGCGGGCTGGAAATACAAAGGTGAGTTCAAGGACGGGCTGCCGGACGGCTACGGCGTCTTTACCGACATGAACGGCGGCGTTTACAAAGGGGATTTTGTGGCCGGTAAGATTTCCGGCGAGGGCTCGTTTGGCCCTGAGGGCAGATGGTTATATGACGGCACATGGGACCAGGGCCGTATAAGCGGCGAAGGGGTCTTTACATATAAAAACGGCTCTGTATACGAGGGCGGCTTTGAGGACGGGGCCGCGTCCGGGACCGGGTACTATATGGACAAAAAGGGGTGGAGCTACGAAGGCGGGTTTTCGCAGGGGCTGTTTGAGGGCGAAGGGACGCTGACTTTTAAAAACGGGGAAACAATAACGGGGGTATGGGAAGCCGGCAAGCCGGTGGAGGATCTGTCATGAACAGACCGGTCACCCCCGATGCCGTATAATGCAGGCGCAGCCGGCAAGGTACGCTCCGCAGGTGTTTTTCTTGTAAGCATCTATTTGTACCACTGGCCGCTTTTGGGTATTTTCAGGCAGGTCGGGGCCTATGGCGCTTCGCCGGAAAAGGATGGGGGAGCGTTGTTTGCATATGTGGCCTTTGCGGTCTTTGCGACGGTTTTCATCGTCGAGTTCTCACACCTGGCATTTGATAAAAAGGCAAAGAGGCCTGTGCGCCTGATCATCTTGGGTTTTTGCGTCTCTTTGGTTTTGTCGGCGCTTCTTGCCACGGCGGAACCGCACATGGCGTACGCAACAGAGGACGACCGGCACCAGCAGGCGCTTCAAAGCATCGATATGATGGAGGAGGGCAATGCCAGCCTTGCGGGGCTTGAGATGGACCCTGTGGCCATGCAAGGCAGGGAAGAGGAGCTGCCGCTCATGCCGTCCCAGGTCGAGGCGCTGGATATCGAAACGGATACCCAAAGAACGAAAGAGGCGGCCGCGCGCGCTTCTGAGCGGGATGGGCCGGACGGCCCTGTAAAGCCCATAGCGCCGCCGCCGGGTGTCACGGTCACTTTGATAGGGGATTCTGTACCGCTTGGCGCGTCGGAGAGGATAGCTGAGACGCTTGGCTCTGTGACCATAGACGCCGAGGTGTCCCGCCATATGGGCTTTGGCGCGGAGATAGTGGAAGACTACGCCTCAAGGGGAGAGCTGGGCGAGTATGTCATCATCGCGCTGTTCACGAATGTACACAGCTTTACGGAGCCGGCGACAAACCAGACGCTTGAGGCGATCCCGCCCGGGCACAGGGTCATAGCAGTAACGCCTTTCGGGAACCCCGGGCTTGAAGAGTACGCGAGGATGGTCAGGGATCTGCCGCTTTTTTACGACTATGTCACGGTCGCTGACTGGAACGCGGCGATACGCGACCAGAACTATATGCTCTCGAAAGACAATATACATGTTAACGGAAGGGATTCGTGCCAGATCTACGCGAACCTGCTTTCACTGGCCATAGAACAGGCGGGCAGAAAGCCTGCGAAGAGGTAGCGCGGCATAGCGGCCCTCTGGCTTGTAAAAACTCCAAATACTCGTGTGTGAAGTTTGATACACTCACATATTCCGCGGCCACCCACCTTGATAAAATGATTTGGGACAAGCATCAGGAGGGAATCATGGTATCTGCAGACGTTGTGATCGTAAATGGTAAAGTCGCTACAGTAGACAGGGCGTTTTCATTCAAGGAAGCTATCGCGGTCAAAGACGGCTGGATCATCGACGTCGGAACGGACGCGGAAATCAAAAGCTATATCGGGCCGGGGACGGAAACCATCGACCTTTGCGGGAAGCTCATCCTGCCGGCTGCGCATGACTCCCATATGCACGGCATGGTCTTTGCGCTGAACAGCCGCTGTTTCAACTGCGGGATGCCGGTCGTACATACCCTGACGGAGCTTCAGGAAGCGCTTGCGGCGCACGCAGAAAAGCTGCCGGAAGGAGCGTGGATCCGCGGCGTCAACCTGAATGCAGGCGCTTTCCCCGAATGTGAAGGAAGAGGGATCGCCAGGAGTGATATCGACGCTTATACCTGTGGCCATCCCGCGATCCTTTTGGACTGGTCGGGGCATGGCACGCTGGTAAACAGTGAGGCTCTTGCTCTTAGCGGCCTTGACCGGGATACGAAGGACCCGACGGGCGGGTTTCTTGTGAGGGACGCGGAAGGGGAGCTGACCGGGTATTTGCAGGAGGCCAGCGCGATGCATCTTGTCTTTGAGAACGCGCCGCTTTGGAGCGACGAGGAAATGACGGAGGCGATCTTCACTCTGCAAAAGATCCTCAACCGCGAAGGGTATTCAGGTTTCACGGAGAGCACGCTTGGCCCGGCAGGCAACGTACGCGAGTATGGCTCTTCCGGTGAACGCGGCATATATCTTTATAAGAGGCTTGCCGACGAGGGCAAACTTACCGTCCGGGTCGCGGTCGGGTTTTATTCGGGGATAGACGGCGTACAGTCTTATGAATACATGAAGCACGACCTGGACACGTTCGACTTTCCAAATTCAAACGATCCCATGTGGTTCAAAATAAATATGATGAAGGTTTTCGCGGACGGAGTTCATCTGTTCCATTCAGGCTGGTTGCTGGATGACTACGCGGATATGCCCGGCAGCCACGGTTCCTCATGCCTGCTTGATGAAGGCGCGACTGACGAGGAGCAGGCAGAGGAGCTTGGGAGGATCATTGAGCTTGCGCACTGCCGCGGATACCAGATTGCCGTTCACGCAATCGGCGACAGGGCTATCGAAGAGTCGCTGAATGCCATCATCGCGGCGAAACAGAAACATCCGGGGAAGAACCCGCGCCATTACATACTCCACGCCGAGTCGCTTGGAAGGCCGGAACAGGCGGCCAAAGCAGCGCGTTACATAATACCTTATTCGGTTCAGCCGGCCATATCCGACCACGCCTTTGAGCCGACTATCGGCTGTATCGGGCCAAGAGGCGAGCGCAGTTTCGATTTGAAAACCCTGCTTGACGAAGGCGTTTTCCTCTGCGGCGGATCCGACGCTATCGCCGGGGTATTCCCGCACTGGAGGATGGCCGTACAGTCCGCGCTCACGCGGCGCAGCGCGATTACAGGCAAGGTCTACTCCCCGGAACTTTGTATCACGGTGGAGGACGCTGTCCGGATGTACACGATCAACGCGGTCTATCAGGAGCACATGGAAGAGGTGCGCGGGAGCATTGAGCCGGGGAAGGCTGCCGATTTTCAGGTGCTCGACAGAGACATCTTCCAGACGCCGGCGGACGAGATCGGCAGCATAGGCGTTGTGATGACCATGGTGGACGGAAAGGTCGTCTATGAGAAAGGAAATGAGGAACATGGACAATAATGAACCTATGTCTTTGCCAGACCTTGAGATAGAAGAACTTTTTTATCTTGAAGCAAGCTGCGCCCCGATCATTCCCATCGGCGATGTGGGAGGGCGGATACTCAACATCTTTCCGATCATCGGCGGGTTTTTTCGCGGGGAAAAACTGAACGGAGAAGTTGCCGATCTCGGCGCGGATTGGAACTACATGATGACGCCAAGCCTGGCCGAGATGGACACCAGATACCTTCTGAAGACAGATGACGGGGCATATATCTCAATTTCGTCAAAAGGCCGGTGCGGGCTTACGCCGGAACAGTATGAGATGCTGGAGGAAGGCAGGTTTGTGGACCCCGAAACGTTTTACTTCCGGCAGCACATATTTTTTGCCACATCGTCTGAAAAATATCAATGGCTGAACGGCATCGTAGCTTTTGCGATCATGGGTATAAAAGACCCGAACACGATTTGCTATAAGGCTTATATGCTGAAATAGTACGTAATTTATTTTTTAATTTATAAGGAGAAGGAGGTTGGTTTGAATGAATGAAACATTGAATCCGGAGAAAAAAATTCTTGGCTGGGGAAAATATGAGTTCAGCATTCTTTGGATGTTTTTCCTGATTTGGGGGTTGGTTTTTCTGGACAGGCTGGTGCTGGCGTTTACGGCGCCGATGGTCATCCCCGACCTGGGCCTCGCCGAGGTGGAGTTCGGGTGGATCATGACCGCTACGACGGGTGCTTACGCGCTGGCGTCGATTTTTCTCACCCCTGTTCTTGAAGCTACCGGGAAACGCAAGAGGTGGCTGATACTGATGTGCCTTGGCGCGGGTATTTTCGCATGCCTTGGCGCTTTGACAAATAATGTATGGGAACTGCTCATCACAAGGGCGCTCGTAGGGCTGTTTGAAGGCCCGATCGCCCCGCTTATTTTCGCAATGCTTTTCAGGGAGTCGTCTGCTCACAGAGTCGCTCTCAACGCGGGTATCGTAAATATGGGCGTAGGCGTTGTCGCTTTCGCGATCGGGGCTCCTTTGGTCACAAAGATTGCGGCGGACACCGGCAGTTGGCGCAACTCCTTCCTGCTTGCGGGCGTTGTTTCAATAATAGTCTCACTCGTGCTGATCGCGGTCCTTAAAGAAAAGCCTTTCCTGCCTGAGGAGAGGAAGGAGTCAATGATCGTTTCCCTCGGCAAACTGCTCAAGTACCGCAATGTTGTGCTCTGCTTTATTTTGGGCATCCTGACCATGGTCTTGTACTGGACGCAAACGAACTATGCGACGCTCTACTTTACGATGGTGTCAGACAACCCGATCGAAAGTGCGGGCGTGATCGTTGGCCTAAGCGGTGCGCTCGGCTTTGCCTGGACAGTCGTCGTCCCGAAGGTCTCAGACTATATGGGCCGCAAGGGTGCGCTGATAATGTGGTTTTTACTGGCGTCTCTCGTACCTTTCATAATGTATTTCATGCCCGGCGCGTCTGCGGCAATGATAATGTACTTGATATTCGGGGGCCTGGTCGGGTCGATAATCCCGTTCTTCCAGGCGATCATCCCAAGCGAAACGCTGCCAAACTACATCCTGGGCGTAGCCAGCGGGCTCATCATAGGCATATCAGAGCTGGTCGGAGGTTCGCTCTGGCAGGCGGTTGCCGGCTATATTTTCGCTACGTCCGGCGTCCCGACAGTCATCCTTATCGGCGGCATTGTGGCTGTCATCGCGGCGATACTGTCGTTCTTCTTGAAAGAAACCCGCGGACTGAAAGACGAAGTCCAGAATATGACACTGTAAAGTATTAACTGTATAACTGTTTAAAGATGTTGAATGACCCCGCATGCGTTATTGTTGCGGGGTCGTTTAACTTTTTGAGCTTAACGGAAAATGGGCGCGGCGGAAAATGGGCGCTGCGGAAGGCAAGGCTTACGCATGAAAACCCTATTCAGCAGGGGAGCCAAGGAGGGAAGAAGGAGGGAAGAAGGAAGGAAGAGGAAAGAAGAAGGAAGGAAGAAGGAAGGCGCCTGCGAGGCAGCGAGGCGCGGGGCGCTACTGTTCACACAGGGGTTCGGCATACTCTGCCGTGATTCTGATGATTTTTGTCCGAAAATTGGACTTTTGTATGGTTTGTGTTCGTTTATTTGGAAGTGTTAGGCAGTATTTGCTTCAAAAAGCCCTCTTTTTTCCATATATAGTCATTTTGCAGGGCATCTGCTTGCGGAAAACCATACAAAAGTCCTGATTTCGGACATTTTTTCGCAATTTCCTGCCAATCTGCATATGAGAC
>Ga0082212_10002142_pt1 | contig 29082 bp, 25 predicted proteins | sample TergutNt197P3_FD_71548 | JGI IMG/M metagenome (GOLD analysis project Ga0082212, IMG submission 71548) | Neocapritermes taracua P3 segment gut microbial communities from Petit-Saut dam, French Guiana - Nt197 P3 | ecosystem: Host-associated > Arthropoda: Insects > Digestive system > Gut ...
GCTCGTCAAAGGCAACGGCGGCATCCCGCGCCAGGTTAAGGGCCGCCTGGGCTTTGCCAATAAAGGAAGTGGCAAGGCTTACTTCCAGGGTTTTTACGCTGTCAAATTTTAATTGAAGGGCCTGGGCTTCCTCAAATATTTCATGGCTAACGACTTTCCCGTTAAATTTGAAGGCAAACCACATTTTAAAATCCGGGTCTTTGCAGCCGGAAAAGTTAGAAATATAGCCGGAAATTTCCGTGCCGCCGGCGCTGACCGTCACATCCTGCACACCGTTTAACGCCCGCAGGTACAGGGCGTTTTCCGACGCCGAAGGATAGCTAATGCGGAGCTTGGCGCCGTAGGTGCTGGGGGTTAGTTCGCTGACAATGCCGTACCGCAGCTGTTTCACCTTCAAGTAATGGGGCTGAAAAACCGCTTCTTCCGGGCGGTAGGAACTGGATGTGTGGAAGGTGGACGGGTACAGCATGTTCATTTCGCCGCACACGGGCGTCAGGAGAAAATGCTGGAAATCCCCCATCCAGGGGCTTGGCTGGTGGGTTAGGCGTATGCCTTCAAAGTTGCGGTCTTCCGGGTGAAAAAACCAGCCGCCACGGTCGCCGCCGGTTTGCACCACAAAATGGTTCATGCCAAAGGGGTGCCCGGTGTACGGCAGGGTGTTGCCGTTGGAATAACGGTATTGGTTGGCGGTGCCTTGTCGCGTATCAATAAGATGCAGCATGTTCTACCTCCAAATACAAGTTAAAATCTCTGCCGGCGCCAATTGCGGCTTTAGCGTTTCCCCGGTGGTTTCTTCCAGCAAATTACATATTGCCGGGGTTTTCCCTTCGATAATTTCGACTTTTATAAATAAATCCTCGTTGAGGGAAATCATCGCGGCTTCAATAGATTTCGCGATTTGCATATATATTTCCGGCTTTATTGTGAACCTGTCGATTATTATTTCAATCACGTGTTCGGTTTCGTCGTCCAATTCGGTTTTATCCGAAAGGTTAACGGGTTCGCCGTCCACCAATAGTTTTTTATATCCCTTTTCGCGGGTTTGCTTCAATACATATTCGTAACCCTCGCCGTACACTTTATAGAGAGGGGCTCGCAATTCCACGACCGTTCCCTTGGGAAGCGACGAAACATGCTCGGCCATTTGCGCCGAAGTTATCTGGCGCAGCGGATAACCGCAAACCGGGCACATCCCCACCCCCACCGATGAAAACAAAAGCCGCAGGTAATCGTAGATCTCGGTGACTGTGCCAACAGTGGAGCGGGGATTTTTGCTTACCGATTTCTGCTCTATAGAGATGGCCGGGGAAAGCCCCTCGATCACATCGACATCGGGCTTCTCCATCTGCTCCAGAAACTGTCTGGCGTAGGCGGAGAGCGATTCGACATAGCGCCTTTGCCCTTCCGCATAGACCGTGTCAAACGCAAGCGACGACTTTCCCGATCCCGATACGCCGGTGATGACTACAAGACGATCCCGCGGAATCTCCACATCAACATTTTTAAGGTTGTGTTCGCGCGCGCCGCGCACGACAATCCGGTCCAGCGCCATCTAAGACAACTTCTCTTTGAAATGCTTTAATCCATCAGCACCCTTCATCCGTTTAGCTGGATTTGAGCGAGAAACCTCTCCGGCGGGTCGCATCTGTTTCGCAGCGAAGCCAGGAAAACCGAAAGCGTACGATAGCGCGGAATCATCCGGGCGGCTTCGTTTGAGCGAGAGACCTCTCCGGCGGGTGCCTCTGTTTCGTAGCGAAGCCAGGGACGGCGAAAGCAAGAAACAGGGCAGCGCAGCCTGGCAGGGAGGCCAGGCAAGCGTGCCCGAAGGAGAGAGTCTTGAGCGAAAGAAGCCGCCCGACGATGTCCGATGTATTGCGGTGAACACAAGGACGTCATGCAAGCGTGACCAAAGGAGAGAGTCTCGAGCGAAAGAAGCCGCCGTAGACGGTATGCAAAAACGTTCGGAAAAAGGAGTTTCGCGCGAGAAAACAGATGAATGACAAGTAGCGGATACGCTCAAAGCTGATCCGCCTTTGGCTGTTCGCATGCGGAAACTGTCATTCCGGCGGCCATCCGGACAGCGGCCAAAAGGCTTGCCGGGCTTGCCGTTCCCTTGCCGGCAATATCATACGCGGTGCCGTGGTCCACGGAGGTCCGCGCGACAGGAAGCCCCATCGTCACGTTCACAGCGTCCCCGAAATGAACCAGCTTGAGCGGAATCAGCCCGTGATCGTGAGTCATGGCGACGACCACATCGAACGCCCCGTGGTACGCGCGGTAGAAAACCGTATCGGGCGGATACGGGCCTGTGGCGTCGATCCCATCGGCGCGGCAAGCCTCCAGGGCGGGCGCGATCAGGCGGGACTCCTCGTCACCGAACATGCCTCCTTCTCCCGCGTGCGGGTTGAGGGCGGCAACGGCAATCCGTGGAGCGGGCATTCCCATATATTTACGGAAGAAGGCATCGGTAACGCGGATCGTCTTTTCGATAAGCGCCGGAGAGAGAAGATCCAGCGCCTCTTTTAAAGAAACATGGATCGTAACAAGCGCCACTCGCAGCCGGTCGCCCGCAAGCATCATCACCACATCCGCCCCGCCGCACAGGTGGACCAGAAATTCCGTATGCCCCGGAAACGGAACTCCGGCAGCCTTTAGCCCCTCCTTCGTGATTGGACAGGTAACAACAGCGGACGCTTTTCCGGACAGAATATCCCGCACCGCCGACTGGATATAGCCGGCCATGGCAGCATAACCGGGAAGAGACGGCTGCCCGAAAGGGGTTTCTTCCGGGCGCAATCCGCAAGGCGCGGCAACAACGATCCGCCCTGGCCCCGGCTCCCCGTCTTCCGCGATTTCAAGAGAAGTTCCGGTCACGCTCATCGCGCGCCGCAAGATAGCGGGATCTCCGTACACCACCGGACGGCACCAGGAAAACAGCTCTGGCCGCGCGTGGGCCAAAACGGCAATTTCGGGGCCGATCCCGGCAGGATCGCCCATAGTAACGGCGATTTTTGGAAGCTGGCCGGACCACATCGGCAAAGATCTTACAACCGCACGTCTATCGACGCCGATTTCTTCAGATCCGCGATAATGTCCACCAGCGCTTTTTCGCTGCGACGATCCGTCAGTTCTTCAGAAAGAGATTCCTTTACCTGCGAAAACTCCAGCGGCTTTCCTCCGCGCCGTTCAGCCACGCGTATGATGTATACCCCTGCCTCTGTTGGAAACGGTTCGGAGCGCTCCCCAGTACCAAGCCGTCTGATCTCTCGCTGAACCTCAGGATGAAGATCTTCCGTTGAGATAAAATCGCCAGGCGCAGCTTCGACCTCCGGGAACAGCGCCCGCGCGATTTCCAGGCCGTCCGAGAGCGGCTGCTCCTTGCGTATAGACGTCACAACCTGGTACGCCGCGTATCGCGCGCGAACCGCCTTTTCTTCCGGCGCGGGCCCGCCCGAAGGCAGGGGAAAAAACAGCGCTTCGAGGCGAACCTCTCCACCCAGGACAAAACGTTCCGAATTCTCGCGGAAAAAATCGCGCGTTTCGTCATCCGTCACGTTTACTTCCTTGAATTTCCGCTCCCGGATAATCGCTCCACGCTCAAGCTGCATCCGGATGCGACTCCGGTATCCGTCAAGAGTAGTTCCTTCCGCGACAAGCATTTCGGCAAACTGCGCTTCACTCACCTTGTTTGCCTTTCTGACATTTTCAAGCACACGGTCAATTTCGCTATCCGGGATCGACTGGTTCTTTTTTTTAAGCTCCGATCTCACAAGGGACATCTCGACCAGCGTATTAACCCAGCGAAGCACCGTGCCGACATCTTTCTGCTCCCGCAGGAACACATCGGCGTCGCCAAGCGGCATTCCCAGACCTGAGGCTACTTCCTCACGCACCTCGGAATAGGTGATCGGTTCATTGTTCACCAGCGCCACCACGCCGTCGATAACACGCGAATACGCCGGGGCGGCAGACAACAGAAGCAAGGCGGCGGCAACACACACAAGCAGTTTCTTTTCCCAACCGTTTCTATATTCCTTCAACTTTCCCTCTCGGCTTGTGTTCATGGAAGCCATTACCCTATCTTAGCGCGTATCTCTTAGTGATTTAATTTTTGTTTAGCAGCCACTCGATCTTCTCTCGCTACAAACACCACACGTTATCGGACCCTCACTATCACATGACCTGGATTTATATTCTATTTATCTTTGTCTAAAAAAATTGACGCAAGAATTTTTAAAAAGATCCAGATAAAAAACCCGCCTATTAATATTCTTACCACTATCGATTGTTTTATTACGCTAAAATCACCTTTGGCTATACTCGCAATCACAACAATCATCCAAACTACGCCTGACAATATTATATCTAACACACTTATTTTATGCCATATACTGGCTCCCAAATAATCTTTTGACTCAGATTTATATTTCTTCTTTTTATCCGAAAAAAATTGCCCAAAAAGACACACAAAAGATATACAAAAAACCGAAACAAGAAAACTACCAATTATTACTTTTCTCGCTAACGGGTCTTCTATTCGTTCGTTGTTATACGTACAAGCCGTCATCATCATTACAAAAACGCTTAGCATAATTAATACAAAGCTTTTCAATATCCATGCTGCCCTCCCAGTTCTCTTGTTTATATGACAGTTTTTAGTAAATCCTGTCATTTCGCCACTCTACGCAATCTCGAAGAAGAGTTTTGTTTCCGTGGCAAAGGAGGGAGCTATGGAATCATTCGGGCAACTTCTTCCGCTTTCCTCTGGGCACGTTTGCCTGACATTCATGCCAAGCTGCACGGCCCTGTTTCTTGCCTTTGCCATCCATGGCTTTGCGGCAAAACAGAAGGCGTACCCTGCCGGATAGATCTCTTGCTCAGGCCAGCCACCCATAATAATCGGAGTTGAACCTGCTAAGTCGGACACTACATACCCGAAAACCGCATACGCCACATCGGACAATATCGCAGAGGGGTTCTCCGGAGAGGGCGTAGTTTCCGAGCGGAGGCATGGAGGCCGAGAGCGAGGAAACTCGCAGTCGCAGAGAGCCATGGATGGCGAACAAGATGTCCTCAAAGGAGAAGCCCCTCTGCGATATCCAATGTTTTGCGGTGAACAGTAACGGCGAGTCGCAAACATGCTTGAAAGAGAGAGTCTTGAGCGAAAGAAGCCGCCCGTTGATTGCGCTTTGGTATTAAACAATCGTGCCGACAATCACCCATCCTCGCAGATAGCTTTTATACAGTAATTTTACATGATATCGCCTGTACCAAAGCGATTCAACAGGTTTTTTGCCGCAGACAACACCTTTTCAAGGCTTTCTTCGGGCAACCGGCATCAAAAATATCTCTTCCTTGAAGAAAAAGAACGCCTTGCCCTCCTTGTGTAACCCACTCGATTCGTTTGCCACAGGCTGTTGTCTTTCACTCCTGAACCGCTCAAGCGCTATGGCGCCAGTTTTTGTCCAGATTCAAACTACGCCTTTCGCTTGCCACAATATCACATATAGCTTATATTTGGTCTATGGAATGGACGGTTTAATTTTTGGACGACAGGGTTGAAGCGGAGTTTTCCGCTTTGCCTGCTGATTTTCAGGCGTCCATAATGCGTGTCGCGGATCTGATCCGCAAATACGGGCTTGAAAATGTCGGAATGCCCTATGTGCGCCATATCCAGAATAAAATTTGGGAAATGCGTGGGCGCGGACAGGATGGCATAGCCAGAAGTCTTTATGTGACAGCGAGAGGGCGGCGCGTGATTATTCTGCGTTCTTTTGTCAAAAAAACAGCGCGAACTCCTGTCGATGAATTGAAAATAGCTCTGAAACGGGCAAAGGAGACACAATAATGGGAAAAAATGTTTTTGATTACCACGATGAAAAAATTCGCGGCGACGCGGAGTATAAAACCGCGTATGACGCCCTTGAATCCGAGTTTTCCATCGCGGACGCATTGATCCGCGCTCGCGTTGAGGCCGGATTAACACAGGCCGAGGTAGCGGTTCGCCTTGGCGTAACTCAACCTGCCGTCGCGCGTATGGAGTCCGGACGTAATATTTCGCTCAAGTCTGTCGCCCGTTATGCCGGAGCCATCGGCAGGCCGATAACTCTGAAGATTATACCCACGTCCGTGTCTTCGTGCGGGGAAAGCTAGATTTGAACCTTCAGGTTTTTTATTTTAATATTTTTTTATAGGTACCTTTATACGACCTGCCATTTAAAACAAGATTCCCACCATCAAGACTAAAGAGAATATGCTGTCGTTTCCAATCAATTTTTTCATCAAACTTCTCATTAATATTAAAAGTAATGTACTTATTATTACCAACTTCTTGAATAGAAAATGTTCCTCTGTTATTATCAACACCGTCTATTTTAATATTGTATTTATCCCCATTAAAAGAAATTTCAACCTTGCTGCCAGTATCTACTTTGCAAAACCATACCCCTGAAAGATCGTTTACATTCATGGCACCTGTTTTCATTGCCTGTTGTGAGGTTGCATACGGATTCTGTTTTGCGGCATTCATGCAACCGCCAAACAGCAGGAAGCAGCATAATACAAGAAGAAAAGCACACGGGTTGACGTTACGAACATACTTTTTCATGGAAACTCCGTCCTTTATGGTTTAAAAGCATTGAGCAATTTTACTCTTTATCGCTTCTCATGGCCGGTTAGTTCTTTTGCTTTTTTCTCGATATTGCCCCTCAAGTCCTGAGCCTTGCGGGGATTGTCCGTTGCGCTATACACAACGCTATAAAAAAGGGTGTCCCGTAAATTACACTATTTTGTTATGACTTCTATGGATATCTGTTTGCCTGATATGACTGGTTCTATTACATAGGTCTTTCCCGCTTCAAATGTGTAGCTAAATCGTACGTTTTTAACATAACGCCTGGAGAGTCTGCTGTCAGATACATAATCCATGAGGAACGTGTGATGCCCTGCGGGTATTTGGACAACAGAGTCAAAACTATGATGAAAAAATTTATTCCAGTTTACGTCGTTATCGTTGAATTGGCGAATAAAGAGTTCTTTGTCAATTTTAAGAGTGCAACGTTGTTCCTGCGGAACGGAAGAATCATAGTTGCCTAAATTGCTTGCGCATCCCATCAACATCAGACTAATACATATAAAAGTCGCAATAAAAATATCTCTGGCCATACTCTCTCCCTTATATCCCCTTCGGAGCGATTAAATAGCACCGTATCGAAGGGAGCGTCTCCGTAAATGGTGCTGGTCTTGCCGGTCAGCATCGTGGCGCAACCGGAAAGAAGGAGCACGGTCATTAGCAACGCGATAGTTTTTATCATACATCTTCTCGAGGCTGAGAAGAAACTATATCTTCACAATTAATAAGAACTAATCCATAAATACAAATATATTTTCAATTCATCTCATCAGAAACGTCTTTCCATCTTTTATAGTCAGGTATTTCCTGATTTTCAAAATAATCAGCCAGTATATGCAGTACCTCCGCTTTATTGTCAGTATAATAGCGATACATTTCAATCTTGTTTGGGTTAAAAATTCCTATTTCCAGCGTCATTTTAAAACCTGTTCTTTCATCTGGAGCGCCAACTTGAATAAAAGTACTTCCTTTTATGGGTTTACTCGGTTCCAGTATCATAAAATCCCAATAATCAGGCGAAAAACGATTCAAATAGTCCGCGAAACCTGCAATTGAAAGATCAGAATGTTCATATTCAGATTCATTAGTTCTTAATGTATATGTTGGCTTTTCGTCCCTGTCTGTCATATCGTTCACCTCACTTTAGTTATATTCCGCCTCCGAGCAATGTTTGTTCATAGCAACGATATTTTTGTCTTAAATTAACCGCCTGTACCAAAGCGGTTCAAAAGGTTTTTTGCCGCCGACAACACCTCTTCGGGGCTTTCGCCGGACAGCCGCATCGAGAATATTTCCCCCTTGAGGAAAGAGAACATCTTGCGCTCCTTGGTAACCCACTCGACCAGCTTGCTTCGGTCAAAGGTCGAATGAGGAGAGAGAAGAAGAAAAAGGTTCCCCGGCCCGCGTTTTAACTGCGCCACTCCAACCGACCGCATCCGGGAGCGCATCCGCGCCAGGTCGCACAACGCTCTGGCCGACAAGGGAAGCCTGCCAAACCGGTCCAGAAGTTCCATCTCTATATCGTCAATGGCATCAACTGTCTTTGGGAGAGAAAGCTTACGGTAAAACTCAAGCCGCGCGCCGGCTTCACTTATGTAGTCGTCGGGGAGAAACGCGGGGATGCGAAGGTCCAGTTCCGGCTCTTCTTCCATCGCCTCGGCTTTCCCCGAAATCTCCGCCACAGCTTCGGACAGAAGTTGCGTATACAGCTCATACCCAACCTGGTGAATCTGCCCCGATTGATCCCTGCCAAGCAAATTTCCCGCCCCGCGAATCTCCAGGTCGTGTGAAGCAATCCTGAAGCCCGATCCAAGCTCCGTAAACTCTTCCAGCACCGCCAGCCGCTTGGTCGCGTCCTTTGTCAGCGCCACATCTTTCGGAACAAGGAAATATGCGTAGGCTCGATGCCGGTCCCTTCCGACCCGGCCTCGCAACTGGTAAAGCTGAGCCAGCCCGAACCGGTGGGCCTGGTTTACCAAAACCGTGTTCGCGTTTGGCAAATCAAGCCCCGCCTCGATGATCGCGGTGCAAAGGAGAATATCGGCGCGCCGCGCCATAAACTCGCCCATCGCGCAAGAAAGGAGTTCCTCGTCCATCTGCCCATGGCCGACCACGATTCGCGCCGACGGGATAAGCTCCCGCAGATATTTCTCCACCACCGGAAGCGTCTGCACCCGGTTATGAACGAAGAATACCTGTCCGCCCCGGCGGATTTCCCGCTCCACCGCCTCTTTGATCGTTTCGTTTGAAAACGGCGTCACGAACGTCCGGATAGACAGCCGGTCTTCCGGCGGCGTGGCTATCAGGCTTACGTCTCTAAGCCCCGAATACGCCATATGCAGCGTGCGCGGAATCGGCGTTGCCGAAAGCGTCAGCACATCCACTGTGGCGCGCAGTTTCTTGAGCTTCTCCTTGTCGGCCACTCCGAACCGCTGTTCCTCGTCAATTACGACAAGCCCCAGATTTTTGAACTTCACGTCTTTTTGCAGCAGCCGCTGCGTTCCAATTACTATGTCCACAGAACCGCCGGCCAGCCCTTTTAGCACCGCGGTCTGATCTTTCTTCGACACGAAACGGGAGAGGCTCTCCACGCGCGCGGGATACCCGGAAAGACGTTGGGCGAAAGTCTGCCTGTGCTGTTCGGCAAGCACCGTGGTCGGAACAAGGATCGCCGTCTGCCGCCCATCCATCGCGGCCTTGAAGGCGGCTCGCACCGCCACCTCGGTTTTTCCGTACCCGACATCGCCGCATACCAGGCGATCCATCGGCATCTTTGAAGAGAGGTCGGCAAGCACAGCGCGAATTGCCTCTTCCTGATCCGGCGTCTCCTCGTAAGGAAAAGCGGCCTCAAATTCCCGAAATACCGCGTCCGGAATAGAAAACGGCTCTTTCTCCGCCAACTGCCGCTTGGCTTGCAGGTCTATCAGCTCCTGCGCCATCGCAAGAAGTTCGTCGCGAACTTTTCGCCTGGCGCGCTGCCACGCGGTGCCGCCCAGCTTGGAGAGCTTTGCCCTTTCCTCGCCGGAGGCAACGTATTTTTGTACGCGCGACATCTTCTCCACGGGAACAAACAGCCGGTCGCCGCCGGCGTACTCAAGAACGAGAAAGTCGTCTTCGGTCCCGGCAGCCTTGCGGCGCAAAAGACCCCGGTATATTCCGATCCCGTGGTCCACATGCACCGCCGGATCGTTCACCCGCAGGTCCGCAAGAGAGAACTCCTCCGGCACCGCGATCGCTTCCCGGCGCGCGCGCCGCGCCCGGGTCTTTTCTCCAAAGATCTCCGTCTCCGAAATTACGGCTGTGCCCAGTTCCTTGATGCGGAAACCCCGTGTCACCTCCGAAGCGCACAGGAACACCCCCCGCTCCCGGCCAAGCGCTTCGCGGATTGTGTCTACCCGCAGCAAAGGAATGGCATAGCGTGAAAGCAGATCCTCCATCCGGTCCACATGCGACGGAGAAAGAGACGTGACGATCAGCTTCTCTCCCCGCTTCCACCAGTTCTTTGCCTCTGTCGCCAGCGGATAGAGAAGCCCCTCCGAAGAAGTGTCGGCAATGATGCGGCGGATATCCATGTTCCCTTCAACATCAGTTTCCCCGCGCAGCAAATCCTGTCGCCCAAAGGGAGCCGCTTCGATACTGTCGAAAGCCAGCAACGGCACGTTTGATAGAACCCCGCGCCACTCCTCTTCCGCAACCAGCAGTTCCTCCGGCGGCGGATAACCAGCTTCCTCGCCCGCCAGAGACCAGTTCTCCCGCGCCTCATTGAATACGCTTCTCACCACAGAAAGGCAGGCCACCGAATCAACCGCGACCACCGCGGACCCTTCGGGAAGGTAAGAAAAGATAGACGCCGCGCCGCCGTAAAAACGCGGCAGAAGCGATTCCACGCCGTGAAACCGGATACCTTGCCGGAGATCGTCCACCCATGGAGTCCACTTCCTTTCTCTTTCCGCCGCGTCAACATACTCCTTCCGCATAATCATCTGTGAACAGGGAAGAACGACCAGCCGTTCTGGCTCCTCCTCGAGCCGGGCGCCTGGCGCAATAGTCCGCTGCGTCTGCGGGTGGAACCGGCGCGCCGATTCGACCACATCGTCATCCAACAGAAGCCGCACCGGAAGCGGATGTTCCGGGCTGTAAACATCCAGGATTCCGCCGCGCATAGCAAAGTCGCCGGGGTCTGATACCGCCGGAAGCCGGGCATAACCAAGGGATACAAGTCTGGCGGAGAACGCTTCGATGTCGATCCGGCTGCCGGGGACAATAGTCTCCACAGCGTCTAAAAAAACCTCCGGGGGAAGCGATTTCTCCACAGCGGCTTCCACGGAAGCCACCACCACCACGGGAGGCCCGGAGAGAATCCGGTGGAACACGCGCATCCGGTCATGGATCGCGGGAAGGTACGGGCTGGACGGCTCATACGGCGCCACTTCGACGGAAGGATACGACAGGACCGCGTCGGAACCCAGGTAGGCAGCCAACTCCCGCGCCGCCTCTTCAGCCTCTTTCGCGTCCGGGCACAGGTACAAAATCGTTCGTGAAAGGCGTGGAAACAGCGCCGCCGCAAGGAAAGAACGCGCGCCGGGAGGAACGCGCATCCATTGCGCGCACTGCGGAGAATCGCGCCGGTCAAGCGCCAGCGCCACATGTTCGAAAGACAAGGAACTCAAGAAAGAAGGCATTTGAAAAATCCGGGCTCGCGGTCCTTTTCAGGAAGCGTCACGCGGCACGGCAAGCATCGCGTCCAAAGCTGTTTTCGCCTTGAGACGCACCGCTTCCGGCACCGAAACCGCGGGCGACATCGACACAAGAGAGTCGCGGATATCTTCCAGCGTAATGATCTTCATGTTGGCGCAGATCATGGAGCGGGAGGGCACATGGAACTGCTTTCCGGGGTTTTCTTTCCGCAGTTGGTACAAAAGTCCGGACTCGGTGCCGATGATAAACTCCTTCGCCGGAGAACGCCGGCAGAACTCAAGCATCCCCGAAGTGGACAGCACCGCGTCCGCCATATCACAGATCTCCGGAGTGCATTCCGGGTGGGTTATGAACAGCGCGCCGGGACGCGCCTTTTTTTCCTTCATGACCTCGGCGGCGGCAAGCTGGTCGTGCGTAGGACAAAAACCGTCCCACCACGCAAGCTTCCTGCCCGACGCCTTCTCAACATATCGCGCCAGATTCCGGTCGGGGACCATGAAGATCTCCTTCCCTTCCGGGATCGACCGAACCACATTCACGGCGTTACCGGACGTGCAGCAGATATCGGAGAGCGCCTTCACTTCGGCGGAGGAATTCACATAAGTCACCACGACCGCTTCCGGATGTTCCCGCCGCCAGGCCGCAAGGCGCCGGGCATCGATCATGTCGGCCATTGGGCAGCCGGCTTCAAGCCGGGGGAGCAAGACGGTTTTTTCCGGGGAAAGGATCGAGGCGCTTTCGGCCATAAAATGAACGCCGCAAAAAACAATTACATCCGCGTCGGTCCGCGTGGCGTACTGGGAGAGGCCAAGGGAGTCTCCGGTGATATCCGCAATCTCCTGCACCTCGTCCCGCTGGTAGTTGTGGGCCAAAAGAACCGCGTTTCGTTCTTTCAGAAGACGGCGTATTTCGTCGATGATCGGGGGCACGCTTTTACTCTTTCTCGCTTTTCAGCGTTCTGGAAAACAGTTCGGAAACAGCTTCCCTTGCGTCTTTACCCTCGTGGAGAATGCTAAACACCTGCTCCGCGATAGGCATCGGCACGCCTTCCCGGCCGGACAGCTCCACCGCGGACCGGGCGGTCAGCACTCCTTCCGCCACCATCGTCATCCCTTCCAAAACCTTGCCGATTGGCTCTCCGCGCCCCACACGAACCCCGACAGTCCGGTTGCGGGAAAGATCGCCGGTACAGGTAAGCAGGAGATCGCCCATGCCGGAGAGCCCCGCAAAGGTCTGCTGATGCGCGCCGAGGCAAACCCCAAGCCGGGAGATCTCCGCCAGACCACGGGAAATGAGCAGCGCCTGAGAATTGAGCCCAAACCCCAGGCCGTCGCAGATCCCGGCCGCAATAGCCATAACGTTCTTGAGCGCCCCGCCGATCTCGATCCCGATCACGTCGTCGTCAGCGTATAAGCGAAACCGCGACCCGCACAGCGCAAACTGGAGACGCCTGGCGATATCCAGATCCTTGGCCGCCACGGTGGCTCCGGCCGGCTTTCCTTCCGCGACCTCGCGGGCAAAGGTTGGGCCGGAAAGAACCGCAACGTGTGAGCTGTGCAGCAGAGAGGCGTTTGAAAGCAGCTCCGTCATCCGAAGCAGCGTGCCATTTTCAACCCCTTTGGAAAGGGAGACAAGACAGACGTCGTGGGAAAGATGCGGCGCCGCCTCAACCGCAATGCCGCGCATGTGATGGGAAGGCACCGCGAACGCCACAATGGATTTCCCGGTAACCGCTTCGGCTAAATCGTTTGTCGGACGGACCGCCGCCGGAATCTTGAACCCGGGTAAGAAAGCCTCGTTTTCCCGGCGCTCCCGGATGGACGCGCAGACGCTATCTTCGTGCGCCCACAGTGATATTTCATCGTACCTCTCCGACAGCATGATCGCAAAAGCGGTCCCCCACGATCCCGCTCCCAGGACCGCGACAGACTCGTTTCGGCAATCGGTCACCGGGTTTTTTCTTCTCTCCGGTGTCCTGGTTCCTCCGTCACTCTTCCTTCTCTGCCAGCCTGGCGATAGAAGCAACTCGCTCCTTCTCCTCGAGACCAATGAGCCGTACACCTTGGGTGTTCCGGCCTATTACACGTATTTCCCCAACAGCCAGCCGAATGATCTTTCCGCCGTCGGTGACAAGCATTACATCATCCGTATCCAGCACCTGGCTTACGCCGACCACCGGCCCGGTCTTGTCGGTCACTTTGAGCGTGATTACGCCTTTGCCGCCGCGTGACTGCTTGCGGTACTCTTCCACGTCGGTGCGCTTTCCGTATCCCTTCTCCGTAACCGTAAGCATTGTGCCGCCCGGACGCAGTATGTCCATGCCGACGACCATGTCTTCATCCTCAAGATCTATTCCGCGCACTCCAACCGCCGACCGCCCCATCGAACGAACATCTTCCTCGTGGAAGCGAATCGACATCCCTTGCCGGGTGGAAAGGAATACCTCCTCGTTTCCGGTCGTGATAGCCGTAGCGATCAGGCGATCTCCCTCGTTCATTCCCATGGCAATTATTCCGCCGGACCGTGGCCGGGAATATTCCATAAGCTCCGTCTTCTTGATGGTTCCCTGCGCGGTGGCGGTGACGATGTATTTTCCGTCCTCAAACTCCCGCACGGGGAGAATCGTCGCGATGGACTCGCCCGGAGAAAGCGATAAAAGGTTTACGATCGCGCGCCCTTTGGACGCGCGGCCGGCTTCCGGCAGCTCATGAACTTTTAGCCAGTAAACCTTCCCGTGGTCTGAAAAGAACAAAACATAGGTGTGCATCGACGCGATGAAGAGCATAGAGACGAAATCCTCTTCTTTTGTCCCCATGCCGACTTTACCGCGCCCGCCGCGCCGCTGCGTGCGGTAGAGGCTGATAGGATTGCGCTTGATGTATCCGGTATGCGAGACGGTAACCACCATCTCCTCGTCCACGATCAGATCCTCGATCCGCAGATCTTTCGTCTCGCGCTGGATCTCGGAGCGCCGCGCGTCGCCGTACGCGTCCCGGATCTGCCGGAACTCTTCCGCGACCACACGGAGCAGCTCGGTTTCCTCCGCAAGAATTTTCCGAAGCCGCGCGATCTCTTCGCGCACTTCTTTCAGTTCCTGGAGGATCTTGTCGCGCTCAAGGCCGGTGAGCCGCTGCAACCGCATGTCCAGAATCGCCTGCGCCTGGATCTCCGACAGACGGAAATTCGCTATCAACCCTTCCTTGGCTTCTTTTGGATCTTTCGAGGCACGAATCAACTTGATGATGGCGTCTATGTGATCAAGCGCAATCTGTAGCCCCTCAAGGATGTGCTCGCGGGCTTCCGCCTTCTTCAACAGGAAGAGCGTCCGGCGGGTGACAACCTCTTTGCGAAACGCCAGGAACTCCTCAAGCATTTCCTTAAGATTCAGCGTTCTTGGCCGGTTCTGCACGATAGCCAGAAGCTGCACGCCGAATGAGACCTGCATCTGCGTGGACTTGTAGAGTTTGTTCAGGACTATTTCGGCAACGGCGTCTTTTTTCAGCTCCACCACCACGCGCATGCCGTCGCGGTCGGACTCGTCACGGATATCGGTTACCTCTTCAAGCTCCTTGTCGCGCACAAGCTCCGCGACACGCTCGATAAGCCGAGCCTTGTTGACCTGATACGGAATCTCCGTGATGATGATCGACTCGCGGTCGCCTTTCTTGGCCTTCTCTACAAACGCGCGCGCCCGGATCTGCACAGATCCCCGCCCGGTGCGATACGCCTCGCGGACTCCTCCGATGCCATAGAGAATCCCGCCCGTCGGGAAATCCGGCGCGGGAATATGTTCCATCAGCTTGTCGATTGTCACATCGGAGTTAGCGATCAACTCGAGCAAGGCTCCTATCACCTCGCCAAGGTTGTGCGGCGGGATGGAGGTGGCCATTCCGACCGCTATCCCGGCGCTGCCATTGATCAGCAGATTCGGAATCCGGGAAGGCAGAACACGCGGCTCCTGGAGAGAACCATCATAGTTCGGCGCTGTCTCTACCGTTTCCTTGTCGAGGTCGGATAGCAGCTCCGCGGTCACTTTGGCCATACGAACTTCGGTGTACCGCATCGCGGCCGCCGAATCGCCATCGACGGAGCCGAAATTTCCCTGTCCGTCCACCAGCGGATACCGCAGCGAAAACTCCTGCACCATCCGGACAAGAGCGTCGTAAACGGCGCTTTCTCCGTGCGGATGATATTTACCGATGACATCGCCGACGATGCGCGCGGATTTCTTGTACGGCTTTCCGAATTCGTTTCCAAGCTCGTGCATCGCATAGAGAACCCGGCGCTGAACCGGTTTTAGGCCGTCCCGGACATCGGGCAGCGCTCTTCCCACGATCACGCTCATCGCGTAATCAAGGTAGCTCTGTCGCATTTCGTCCTGGATTGAGCGCGGATATATCGGCTTTTGGAACAGATCCATCTCTATGCCTTCGGCTCCTTGAAATGCCTTAAAAAACTGCTTATTTTACCACAGATTGATCATTCCCACTTAAGGACCGCGCCCGTGCTGGCGCTCGTGGCCATGGCGGCGTATTTTCCCAGGCATCCGCCGGGAATTTTTTTATCCGGCATTTTCCATCTATTGCGCCGCTTGTCCAATTCCGAGTCCGAAACCAGAAGCTCCAGCCTGCGCGCCATGATGTCGAGACGAATCCGGTCGCCCGGCTCCACCAGGCCGATCGGCCCGCCCGCGGCCGCCTCCGGGGAAACATGGCCGATAACGGCCCCGCGAGTACCGCCGGAAAAACGTCCGTCGGTGACCATCGCAACCTTGTCTCCCAACCCCTGGCCCATGATGTACGATGTCGGCGCCAGCATCTCCTGCATCCCCGGTCCGCCTTTGGGTCCCTCGTACCGTAGAACCACGAAATCGCCCGACTTGACCGCTCCGGCGAGAATCCCCTCGCACGCCTCTTCCTGCGACTCGAAAATCACAGCGTTACCTTCAAAGGAGAGCATCTTCGGATCAACCCCGGCCGTCTTGACCACCGCGCCCTCGGGGGCGAGGTTGCCGTAGAGTACCGTAAGCCCGCCGGAACCGCTGTATGGATTGGAAAGCGGCCTGATCACCTCCGGGTTCTTTGATCTTGCGCCTTCGACATTTACTTCGAGCGGCTTGCCGGTCACCGTTATGCAGCCCCGGTGCATCAATCCCGGCCCCTCGAACAACTCGGCGAGAATGGCCGAAATCCCCCCCGCCTTATCGACATCCTCCATGTGGTATTGGGAGGAAGGGGATACCTTGCAAAGCGTCGGAGTCCGCTGTGAAATGGCGTCGATCCGCGCCAGATCAAACGGCACACCCGCTTCGTAAGCGATTGCCAGTGTGTGAAGGATCGTGTTCGTAGAGCCGCCCATCGCCACATCCAAAGCAATAGCGTTGTCAAACGCCGCAAGCGTTGCTATATCGCGGGGTTTAAGATCCATGCGAACCAGTTCCATGAGACGAAACGCCGCGTCGCGGTAAATGTTTACGCGCCTGGGGTCAACCGCCAGGAGCGACCCGCTCCCCGGAAGCGACATCCCAAGCGCCTCGCACAGACAATTCATCGAATTGGCCGTAAACATGCCGGAGCAGGAGCCGCAACCAGGGCAGCCGGTATCTTCGAGTTCTTTGAGTTCACCCTCGGAGATCTTCCCAAGTTTGTACGCGCCAACACCCTCAAAGACCGAGATCAGGTCAACAGAGCGCCCCGCCCTGGTGCGCCCCGCCGCCATCGGCCCCCCGGAAGCGAAGATTGCGGGGATGTTGCAGCGCATCGCCGCCATAAGCATGCCGGGAACGATCTTGTCGCAGTTTGGGATGCAGATCATCCCGTCGAAACAGTGCGCCCGGATCATCGTTTCCACGGAGTCGGCAATGATCTCTCGCGATGGCAGGGAATAGAGCATGCCCTTGTGTCCCATGGCGATGCCGTCGTCAACAGCGACGGTGTTGAACTCGAAAGGAACCCCGCCGGCTTCGCGGATGCATTTTTTAATATATTCCCCAACCTTGTTCAGGTGGACATGACCCGGAACGATCTCCACAAACGAGTTACACACCGCGATGAACGGTTTCCCCATATCGTCGTCGGTGACGCCGCAAGCCTTGAGCAGACTGCGATGAGGCGCCCGCTCGAATCCCTTCTTTACCGTGTCGGACCGCATCAAACTCCTCCTGAAAAAAATGTTTCCGTGTGGCGTTCTCTTTCGCTTCAGATCAGGATAGCGCGGATGCCATATTGCATCACGCTTAATAGCGGCCCGCTATCTTTCGCAGCAACGGTATGAGCGGCAAACAAACTGTCCTCAAAAAACCCTCTACGATATTGTCCGCTGTGACGGATGCGGTTTTTACGCGGAACATGTCCGGTTTAGTAGGTTCACAACCGGCATGGGCGACTGAAATGCCTCTCTCTCTGACACCTCTGTTTCGCCGTGAAACCAGGGATGGCGGACAAGACATCCGATGACGCGAAGCAATAGCAAGCTTGCGTGTTTACGCAACATTTTTGGAGAAATATTCGGGTGACATCACTCACAGCGGACAAAAATCGCGCAGGGGTTCTCCGGCGAGGGCATAGGTTTCCGAGCAAAGCCAAGGACGGCGAGAGCGAAGAAAACCTGCAGTCGAAGTGAGCCAGGGATGGCAAGCGGAGACGGCCTCGGAGGAGAAGCCCCTGCGCGATGTCCGATGTGAGTGCCAGCCATGCCACCTTTAATGACGGATTTGGGATAAAGCTGCCCTTGCATGCCAACCAGCGAGACGCGGGAAGCGCGTAAAGAGGACCGCCTAAATTCAAATTTGTGTCGGCGTCACAGGCTGCGGCCGGCGGCTATCCCGGCGAAGGTGCAGACAAGACATACGGCGACGCTTGCGAAAACATACAGCATCGCCCTCAGAAACAGGCCGTCCTCCAGCAGACGAAGTGTTTCGTAGCTGAACGCGGAAAAGGTAGTGAACCCGCCGAGAAGCCCAACGGTAAGGCTGATGCGCAATTCCTGGGAAATGAAAGAACCGCTTCCCATGACCAGGCCGATCAGGAACGCCCCGATTATATTTGCCGCGAAGGTGCCGTAAGGCATGGCCGCGCCGAAGAAGTTATTGACCATTCTGGAAAGTAAGTACCGGGCCACACATCCCAAAGCGCCAAACGAAGCGATCAGCAGGATTAATCGCATTTTAAGATCAGGCTCCCTGTATCCGCATCCGGCCGGCAAGGTCATCTATAAACTGTTTCGCCGTCCGCCCACTACGCGACCCGGCGGAAATGGCCCAGCGCAACGCCTCCTCTTGCAACCTTTCAGAAGAAACAGGAATACTTAGCCGCCTGGCATACTCCTCCACTATTGCAAGATACGTTTCCTGGTCGAATCGGTAGAAGCCAAGCTGCAAACCGAATCGATCGGACAATGACAGCTTTTCCGATATCGCTTCTTCAGGATGTAGTTCGTCCTCCATCCCAAGCTCCACCCGCTGTTCCGGCATAAGGTGGCGGCGATTCGATGTGGCATATATCAGCACATTCTCCGGCCGCTCTTCCACTCCGCCGTCCAAAAGTGTCTTTAGCCCCCGGAAATCAACTTCGTCCTCGTCAAACGAAAGATCGTCGCAAAAAAGAATAAAACGGTACGGCAGGCCGCGGAGTTGTCCGGCGATCTTGGGAAAGGAGAAGAGATCCCAGCGGGCAAGCTCCACAATCCTCAAGCCCCGCGCGCCAAATACATCGAGCAGCCCTTTCACACAGGAAGACTTGCCCGTTCCACGCTCGCCCCACAGGAGCACATGGTTGGCGGGCGCCCCGGCAACGAACTGCTCCGTGTTGCGGATCAACTCCTTTTTTGCGCCGTCGATACCGACCAGCATCGAAAAATCCATCCGGTGCGGGTGTTCCACGGCAACTATGCGCCCGGACCCATCCGACGGCTCCCAACGAAACGCCAAATGATCGCGGAAAAACGCCGAATCCGGGAGCGGCAAATTTTCTTTACCCAAAAGACTCTCCGCGCGCTCGAGCATTCGCTCGATGCGTTGCAGCGCTGTATCCGTCCATGCTTCCTTGTTCACGGGGATTTTATGCTCCTTCTGTCCAAAATCGCCATGCCGCAAGAATATATTTTACTCCTACCGGAAGAGGGAGTGTATCCGTCCGGCTCCTTTTTACGCTGAGAAGTGCCGGTTTTGAACCAATCCGCGCGGGAAATTTGTCGGCATGGGCGGCTAAAGTAAGCGAGAGATCTTTACCGGCGGGTGCAAGTCTTTCCGACGAAAAGCCAGGGACGGCGAAGAAGCGAGCAAGGAAGACGTAGCCGACGCGAACCATGGATGGTGAGCGAGGCATGCCCGGCGGGAGAGGGTCTCAAGCGAACAAAGCCGCCCATGCTGACCGGCTTATCGCAGAACTTTGTTTTGCGTGGTACTTAAGGACACCGGGGTTGCGCCAGAAACTTTTGGTGTGTGGTACGCGTAGCCTGTAAAAAGAAGCGCGGCGCTCCCCGGTTTTTCGGAGAACGCCGCGCGGTATATCCTGCCTGAGTGAAACTTACAGATCAGTCAAGGATCTGGATTTCCACTCTGCGGTTTTGGAACTGTCCCGCTTTTGTCTTGTTGTCGCCGATCGGATCAGCCTTGCCTTTACCCGCGGCGCTGATGTTTTCGGCCTTTATCTCAACTTCGCCTTCGAGGTACTTCTTCACGGCTTCGGCTCTGGCTTCGGACAGCTTCTGGTTATAGCTATCGTTGCCGCGGCTATCCGTGTAGCCGACGATGGCGATTTTGGCCGCAGGGTTGTCCTGCAGGAACTGTACGCCCTTCTGCAGCTCGGCGAGATCCGCCGGGCGAATCGTGGCCTTGTCGGTATCGAAGTTTACGCGAAGCTCTACCTTCTTCGCATCCTTCGGCGCGGGGGCAGGCGCGGGAGCAGGAGCGGGGGCAGGCGCGGGAGCAGGGGCAGGAGCGCCGGGCTCCGCTACCGTCACTGTCGCGGCTTCATAATTGGTAGACCATTTGCCGACGCAGCTCATCTGATAATCCGTCGTCTCTTTGGGGCACACTTCTTTGGACCCGGACATCGGGGCTACTTCCGCATTTTTGTCCTTCTCATTCGAACCCCACACGATCTTCTCTACGTTTTCGCCTTTCCATTTCAGCGTGGCGCACTTCCCGGGAGCTACCGTTTCCGGCTCGGCAACCAGTCCGCATGTGGGAATGTTTTTCTTTTCCTCGCACTCCTGGATCTTAGCCGTAAGGATGTCGGCAGATTTGCCGGCCTTGCCAATTTCTGCATTGCAGTTTTCCCATTCCTGCGTGCACTCCAGGCGAGCCTGGTCCAGATCGGCCTGCGCATTGGCAAGCTCTTTCGGTGCGCACACCTTGGCGTCCATTCCGATAGCTTTGTCGATCTGGGTATTAAGAACGCCGATCTGATCTGTTTCCGCTTTGGTGATCTGGCGCGTGTTGCCGCAGCCTACCGTCAGAACGGCGGCGACGAGAACCGTCAGGACAAAAATAAGATTCCGGTTCCTCATTTCGCACCTCCCACCGACTCAAGCGCTTTTTTGGAGTTCTCAAGAGACTTGCTCAGGAAGAAGTCCACGTCCTGCTTCGGGCTTCCTTCCTCCGCCTCATGAACCGCTTTCTTCAAATACGCTTCCGCCGCAAAGCATTCGTAAGGAGCAGTCCAATTGGCTCCTGCCGCTTTTGCTTTTTCCAACTGTTTGCGGGCGCCCGATATCGAGTCAGTCGACGCACAACCGCTGACCAAACCCGCACAGATAACGATGGCTAATAACAATATCCACGGTCGTTTCATCTAGCTCCTCCATCTCAAATAATAATTTCCAACCGATTTAAGCCGCGGCACGACTTGCAAAACGAGTTCGCTTTACTCCCCCCTTCCATCGATTATTGATATTCCTGTTCCTTTTCCTTTCGATCCGCAACTAACACACGACAAATGATTACCTGATAAAAACGGTTTAAGCAGAGCATGATTACTATATTTTTAAAACATTACTCCCGCAAACCGGAAATATCAAGGGATCTTTCCGGCGGCAAAACCCTTTTAGAAACACGCTTGTTCCTTATTTGCTTCGGCCTCGCGCCGCCAAAACTAAACCAGGGCGCTTCATAAATAACCCGCTGCGAACGGCTGCAACCGCGGTTTTTACCGTGAAGCGCAAACATGGTTATCCAAATCCTCATCTCCAACATCAAGCATGTTTACAGCCGCCATTGGCAAAACAACAGCTTTCGCCAAAACGTTTCTGTTCGAGCGAAGCGGTTTCTCCGCTTTCCATAAACAACTCATCGCGCATGGAAACAGCGTTTCTGTGAGTCACAAGCGGAAGCCGCGTTATTATCGGGATCTCTTGAGAGCTTCCATCCGAAGCCTCGCCTGGATGTTCCGGCGGCGGTCCTCATCCGTCTCAAGAATCAGCGGCGGCACTTCGACCGGGCGACCTTCTTCATCCAACGCAACCATGACGAAAAACGACGAGTTTGTGTGGGTCTTTTTCCCTGTGCGCAGATCTTCGGCCTCTACGCGAACCCCCACCTCCATGGAGCTGCGCCCCACATAGTTGAGAGAAGCGTAAAGCGTCACAAGATTCCCCACAAAAACCGGGGCGTGAAACCGGAACCGGTCCACGACGGCGGTCACGACATTGCATCCCGAATGGCGGATCGCCACCACTCCGGAGGCCGAGTCGGCCAGCTTCATGATGTTGCCGCCGTGAACGTTTCCCGCGGGGTTTGCGTCCAGCACCGTCATCATTTGCGCCAGCACCAAGCGGGACTCGGAAACCGGTTTCCCTTCCATCGGTGTTTATCTCCTTATATCTCCTTGCAACTTTGTAGCTGATCCCGACGCTTAAAGGCTTTGCGCCCGATACGGGACTGCCGGATGCCCGGCAACGTCAATCCACGCGGTTTGCGGTCATCGACAAAACTGTAATCTGCTGCGCTTGCGCATAGATCAAAAGCGAAAACCCATGACTACGGAAATATTCCCGGAGTCCAGCTTCCGCGTCACGCCGAAAAGATTCGCCTCGATCCAGGTGTACCGGTATTCAAGTCCCAGATATGTTCTATCGGACATGCTGATTTCGGCCCCCGCTCCGAGGTGATACCCAAACGCGGTATCGCTGTCGCTGTTCCCCCAGAGTTCAACTTTTACAGATTGCAGGTCCACGCCGCCGATAACGTATGGATAGACCTGCTGGACCGGATATCCCGCTCTTACCGAAAGAGCCAGCGGCCAGCTCGTCACCTCCCCATACGGATAGTCAACCGAATGGTATCCGACAGAAGCTTCTAAAGCGATGTTTGGCAAAAAATAACGGCCAAGGGCGCCGTATATGCTCCACGAGCTGTTGCCTTTCGAACTTGAGACGGCTCCCATATGGAACATGCCGTACCATTCCCCTACGGGCCGGGACATCGCAAGCGCCGCTCCTTGAGCAAAAACCGTTGCCGGTATCGCAAGGCAGAAAAAGAAAAGCAATATTGGCACAAAAAAACGCGATTTCCGGGCCATTAATGAAATCTCCTTGTTTGCTTTATTGACTCCTAATTGTATTCCCGGCGGCATTCCATGCGAATTCCTTAAGCGCCGTCAACAACGACAAACCGGCAGACGATGAACGATTTGCCTTTCATTTAAACGACGGAAAAAAACGCGCAACGAGATTTTTTTATTATAGACAAACGCCGGCTGGAACGAACCGCCGTATTGCCCCGGTATTTTTAACGCCAAGGACAACGGCTGCATTCGCAAACAACGAACTTTCGTTTTCGTCTCGGCGTTGCGTCTTTTGGTGAAGGGATACAACGGCCAAGGGAGCGCGGCGCTTAAACCGCGCCGCCGTGTCCTGTCCGCGGACTGTGGTAGACTTCTTCCCGCGTGTCATCTCCATGCACAGGAGCCTGTTTTTCGTGGGCAAATTTCTCGTTTTTCTTATCGCGGGCTGGTCCGGTTTTTTCGTAATGAGTCTGGAACTTTTGAGCGGGCGAATCCTGGCTTCGGATTTTGGCAGCAGCATCCATGTATGGGGCGGGATCATCACGGTTTTCATGCTGTCTTTGGCCATCGGATACCTTGCGGGAGGAAGCCTCTCTCTCAGGGAGCCTTCTTTAAAGAAGCTGTCTCTTCTTCTTGCCGCCGCCGCCGCCGCGACTATCCCGGTCGTCCTTCTGAATGAGCCGGTCCTGGAATATATATCTTCTCTCATTCCCGACCCCAGGTACGGGGCCGCTGCTTCCTCCATGACGCTGTTTTTCCTGCCGACCATAATTTGCGGAATGGTGTCCCCTTACGCCGTGCGCTTGCTGGTGCAAGATTCAAAGCACAGCGGCAAGCTTACCGGGGTCCTGTTTTTCGTATCTACTTTCGGAAGCGCCGCCGGGACAATTCTGACTTCCTTTTATTTTGTGCTTCTTTTTGATGTCCACACAATCTTGTGGATGCTCATCGGAATCTCCGCCGCCGTAGCCGTTTTAACCCTGGTCGCGGGAAACAAAAGCCAGGGCATACCGAATAAACTTCTCTCCTTTTCCTGCCTGCTTTTGGCCCTTGGGCTTGCGACGCCTTCCCGCGCGGAAACGGTGATCCACAGGGAACGCTCCGCCTACCGCGACATTCTCGTATTTGAGCAGGACGGCATGCGCTGCATGCGGTTCTCCCGCAAGATAACCGCCCGCCAAAGCTGTTTTTACCTTGGTGATCCCGACAAACTGGCGTTCCGCTATACGAGAATGATGATGGGGGCTTTGTATCTTGTCCCGAACCCGCGCCGTATCCTGATCATCGGCCTGGGCGGCGGCACGCTTCCGAACACATTGTCCTCTCTGTACCCGGACTCGGAAATCCATGCCGTGGAGATCGACGGGGCAGTCATAAAAGTCGCCGAAAAATATTTCGGTTTCCGGTCCAGGGGCAAGATGAAAATATTCGAGGAAGACGGGCGGATGTTCGTCAAGCGCGCTATCCGAAAAAAAGAAGCCGGGTACGACCTTATCTTTCTGGACGCATTCGACCAGGAATATATCCCGGAACACCTGCTTACCAAAGAGTTCCTCGAAGAGCTAAAGCGGATCATGGTTCCCGGTGGGGTGCTGGCCGCCAACACCTGGTCTTCAAGCAAGCTCTACGACCACGAATCAGCTACCTACGAGTCCGTCTACGGCAAATTCTTTAACCTGAAAGACGCCAACCGGGTGATTCTGGCAAAACGCGGCGGACTGCCCTCTATGGATGAGGTGAAAAGAAATTCCAGGGCGCTTGCCCCCGCTCTTAAACGGTTCAACGTGGAGGCGGAATTTCTGTTGCCCCTGTTTTCGACGCGGAAGGACTGGCGCGATAACGCGCGCGTTCTCACCGATCGGTACTCGCCTTCCAACCTGCTCAACGCAAAGTAGCCCGTAGCCGAAAACAACACGGCGCCGGGTTCCTCAAAGAAAACCCGACGCCGCAAAACTTATATATCTATTATCCCTTGGAACCGTCCCGGCTTATGTCGCGGCGGATCTTAAAGCCATCCGGATTTCTAAAGCAACCCTTTGGGCAATCGCTCCCAGCGGCAGCACAACGTCGACAACGCCCGCATCCACGGCGGATTTGGGCATGCCGTACACGACACAACTGGCCTCGTCCTGCGCAATAACAAAGCAGCCGTGCCGCTTCAGCAACCGCAGACCGATGACTCCGTCACTTCCCATCCCGGTAAGAATGACACCCAGCGATTTTCCGGGAAAGTTGTTTGCCGCGGAGCGGAACAGGTAATCAACAGCCGGCCGGCAGTTATTCTCCGGCGGGTCGTCCGTTATCTGTATAACCTTTGTCCCTCCGGCCCCGGAGGCAACCCGCATGTGCCGTCCCCCCGGCGCGATATAGATGGTGCCAACCTCTACCGCCATGCCGTGGGACGCTTCGCAAACCTTTAGAGCGCATTTGGTGTTCAGGCTCTCCGCAAGGGACTGGGTAAAGACCGGGGGCATGTGCTGGACAACCAACACGGGAACGCCGAGATCTTTGGGCAGAGCCGGAAGCACAACTCCCAGCGCGTTCGGTCCGCCTGTTGACACCCCGATAAGCAGCATCTCCGGCTTCGTGGTTATGCGTCCCACAGCGACACTCTTTGGGACTTTGGCGCTATCCGGCGAAAGCGGCTCCGGTTTGAGAGCGGGAGCCGCGGAGCGTCCCGCTATTCTACTCAGGACTCTGGAACGGGCTGAAAATGCTCTGAGGCGAGTAGCAAGCTCTGTGCGAAGCTGCTCGCGTCCTTTTACGGGATCCGCGGCTTCGGGCTTCGTGATGAAATCAAATGCCCCTTTACTGAGAGCCTCCAGGGTGAGCTGGCCGCCCTTCTTCGTCAAAGCGCTTACGACAATGATAGCGGGGGCGTCTTTCACTCCGGCCAGCGCGTCTATCACCGCCAGGCCGTTCATCTCTGGCATTTCTAAGTCAAGCGTGACCAGATCAGGTTTCAGCTCTTTGATCTTTTCCAGCGCAATTTTGCCGTTTTGCGCCCACCCGACGACCTCGGTGTCCGGCAAAGCGGACAAGGTATCGGCCAGAACACGCCGGAACAAGGCGGAATCGTCTACGACAAGCACTCTCATTGCCTATTCCTTACCCAACCCCTATTAATTATTCCAATGGAACAATCTGTTGGTATCGATAAGCGCCAAAAGCTTGCCTTTTTCACGCCATACTCCGAACAACTTGGAGCTCAGGGAAGGATCCATACTTGCCGGAGGCGTTGTAACCTGTTTCTCGTCCAGTTCAACATTGCCGGTCACGGCATCCACCAGGAATCCGTACGTTTCCCCGCGGTTCTCGATGATCAGCAACCGGGCATCCGGACCGGCGTCTATGTAGCCAAGACCCAGACATTCCGCCATATCGATGACAGTCACAATACGGCCGCGGAGGTTACGTATGCCCACGACATCGTCCGGCGCATTGCTGACAGCGGTCAGCTCGCCTACTTTTACAACCTCCTGGACCAGACGCGCATCCACGCCGAAGGAGGAGTCTCCCAGCATGAAGCAGCTGACGAGAACGCCATCGCCGCTTGTACTTTTATTCTCCATGAGCGTTCTCCTGTAACGTCATTTTGAATTTTGCCACGAGCAATGACAGCCGTTCAATAAGCCTTGAGCAATCCTCCAACCCATATCGTAACCTTTTTCCTTACATTTCTTAACTATCGAACACACCTTTTGCTTTGCTCTTTACTTAGCTAAACGCCTTTTACTTTTTTTACCCAAGCGCGCTTAATATTCCCCTCACACACCTCGACAATTTCCCTCTGTCGAGTTTCGTCTGGTACTCGTTAACTCCGGCGGCAAGACCGCGAGCAATATCCTGCTCGGAACCCAGGGAAGTAACGGCAACTATGGGCAGTTTCGCCGTGCGTTCATCGCTCCGGACCCTGGCGGTCAATCCCAGCCCGTTCAGTCGCGGCATTTCGATGTCCGTAACCAGAATCTGGACATCATTTAGATTCTTCAACAGCAGATCCCAGGCTTGCTCCCCATCCTCCGCCGTAATAACCCGGTGCTTGTCCGCCTCAAGGAACTTCCTGATCTGGTTCCGGAAAAATTCCGAATCATCCGCAAGGAGCACGACACCGCTTTTAGGCTGGCCGAACAAATCATGCTCGCTTGAAGACGTATCCCGCGGGGGACGCGCGGCCTCCAACAGATCGTAGAGGTCAACCAGCAGGGTGGTTCTATCCTGGATGATAAGCGAGCCGGCGATCCCTTTCTGAGCGTGGGTAACTCCGTCGATTTCGGCCTGCGTCCGGATAGCATCCACAGGCATGGAGCCCAAAAGTCCGATCTCTTCGCCATCCACGTCACAGACCAGCACTATCAGGTTCGAATTTTCATCCAGTTGCTGGACTTTTGCGGCATCGGCAACGGTATACAGCGGCAGGAAACCATTTCGGTACTTGAGAGTGCGCCGTTCGCCAAAGTGCTCGATCTGTCCCGTAAACACGCTCTCTACGCGCTGGACCATGCCCATGGGAATAGCCATGGGATTGTCCGGGCCGTTATAGAAAAGAAGAAGGGCTTTGGAATCCTGGAGCCTCTTCGTTTCCACTTCCGCGGCCAGTTCGACGGCGCGGACCGAATCAGAAACGGAGGAAAGCCCCGCTTTCACCGCAAGACCGGCCATGTCGAGAATAAGAGCGACGGTGCCGTCACCCAGGATCGTCGATCCGGAATACTCGCGAAGGTCTTTGAGGCGATACCCAAGCGGCTTCACCACAACTTCTTCCGTATCGTGGAACTCATCCACTACCAATCCGTAGGACATTGTCCCCGTAGTGGCCACGATGATCTCGATCGCCGAGCTGGACGATTTTCTTCTCTCTTTCCCGGAACGCAAAGTATTATTTTTATTCTTCGCGCCGTTGTTCTTCGCGCCATTCTCCGCTCTCTTGGAAGACGGATCAGACTCGGAAACCGCGGACCGGCGTGAACGGCGGTCGGACAAACGGGCGCGGCGGTCTTCCTTCGTTTCGCCCGAAACTTCATCGACATACGTTGGAGCTATCCCGAGAATGTCGGATAACCGGGTCAGCGGAAGTATCTTGTTCCGCAGCAGGAGCACTTCGGAATCTCCAACTATCTCGATCCGCTCCTTCACCTCTTCAGGACGCAGACGCAGGAGCTCTTCGATGTTTGCCTGAGGAATGGCAAACTGCTCCTTGCTGGCGGTGACTATAAGCGAAGGCATGACCGCAAGCGTCAAGGGCAGCTTGATCCGGAACAAAGTTCCCTTGCCAAGCTCCGACAGGATCTCGATCTGTCCGCCGAGCTGGTCAAGGTTTGTCTTGACCACATCCATTCCCACGCCGCGCCCGGATAGATCCGACACTTCTTTCATTGTCGAGAGGCCGGGAGCGAAAATAAGGGCCTGCTTTTCGGCGTCCGAAAGCCTTTTCACCTTTTCTTCGGTGATTATGCCCTTTCTGACAGCCACTTCCGAAACACGCTCTGGATCAATCCCCTTGCCGTCGTCGGCGACATCCACCACCACCTTGCCCGCCTCATGCCGCGCTTCGAGCCGGATCAATCCGGCAAGCTTTTTCCCGGAACTGCGGCGCTCTTCAACCGTCTCTATTCCGTGGTCTACAGAATTGCGCACCATGTGGGTCAGCAATTCGGCGAGTCCTTCGTGTACCGACTTGTCTACGGCGATTTCCTTGCCCAGAATTTCAAGCTGAATTTCCTTGCCCATGGCATGAGACAGGTCGCGCACCACCCGCGGGAATCTGGAGAACACGTTCCCGATGGGTTGCAGGCGCGTCTGCATGATAACGTCCTGCAACTCAGAAGAAATCTGGTTGATGCGCTGGTCCGCTTCGGACAAAAGCTTCGTATTTTTCTGGCTGACCGCCGCGCGGAGCTGGTTCCGGCTCAAAACCAGCTCTCCGGCAAGATTTGCCAGGTTCTCTATGAGGCCGACATTCACGCGGAGCGTCTCTGCTGTCTGCGAGCCGGCTTTTGACGAGGACGACGACTTTTCTTCCGATGCCTGTTTTTCTTCCGGCGCAGGCTTTTCCTCTGACGCCTGTTTGGCTTTCGGCAACTGTTTGTCCTCCGGTGTCTTTTTTTCTTCCGGCGCCGGTTTTTCCGCCGGTTCAGGAGGCGGCGCGGCGGGTTTCTCGGCCGAAGGCAAGGGCTGCGCGACGGCGGCGGGCGCAGGCGCGGCATCCTCACGCAAATCGAAAAGAGTATGGATATTGTCCGGAGGAAT
>Ga0082212_10002143_pt1 | contig 29078 bp, 25 predicted proteins | sample TergutNt197P3_FD_71548 | JGI IMG/M metagenome (GOLD analysis project Ga0082212, IMG submission 71548) | Neocapritermes taracua P3 segment gut microbial communities from Petit-Saut dam, French Guiana - Nt197 P3 | ecosystem: Host-associated > Arthropoda: Insects > Digestive system > Gut ...
TTCATCGCTGGAAGCAATGTATAAACCCACAACGGCTCCTACTAACAAGCCGAAACCCAATCCGATTAATAAATTTGAACTTTTCATACCTATAGTTATTAAAAATGAATTATGTTAGATTTTTACGATACACCTGTTAATATATAAACATACAAATTTACGAAATATTTTGTAATATTCAAAAAAAACAGTAATTTTGCAATCGCTTTTTGCAAAATAAGCAGGTCCTATAGCTCAGTTGGTCAGAGCATCTGACTCATAATCAGGGGGTCCTTGGTTCAAGCCCAAGTGGGACCACAAAGAAGCAGAGAGAGTTACAAGAAATTGTTGCTCTCTTTTGTTTTTTTGTTTCATACAATTTGCATACAAATTTTTGTTTTCTCTCAAACAATCGAACATCGCCATTGTAATTTTTATTTGTTAATTGAATTACATCTAATAAAAAAAACGTTGGCAATTTGACTTTACCAACGTTTTTTATCATCTATTGACGCTTACTCCAACTATTCCTATTCCTTCACTATTTTTCCAATTTCCAAGCCATTATCGGTATAAACCCTTATCATATAAATCCCTTTTGGCAATACGGCTAAGGAAATTTTCTCATTAAGGTTATTCTCTATAATCAGTAAACTTCCTGCCAATGAGTATATTTCAACTCGATTAACCTGTGAATCCGATTTTATGAATATTTCGTTTTTGGCGGGATTGGGAAAAATTTCTATTTCCTTATTGTTTAGTATTGTTTCAATACCTGTAATATCATTACTTAAATAAATACGGGAATATCCTTTGAGAAAACCATTTTTTCTAAATTCAAAGGACAAAGTATCAGAAATAAAATTAGCGGGCGCTGTGTACAAAATTGTAGTTGCGTCAACTTGTATCGCATCAGGATTTTTATTTTGATAAACCCTGATTGTGTAATCCACAGGCAAAGCAATCTCAATTCTGCCCTGACTACCTGCTTTTATGCTTTGCGTAATCGGCGGAACAACATAAGTAGTATCTCCTTTATCGCCCATTGTCAAAGTAACCTGCTCGGGTTGAAGTATACTCTCATCGAAATAATATTCTTGTAAAGAATTGTTAGCATTTACATTATTCAACTTACCGGCAAAGGTCAACAGAATCGGATTATTTGCTTTGGTAGAATAAACAATAAATGGATTTTCCCGCTCGTCCCAATCGGAATAGAAAGTACCAATAACTAACTGTAAATCATTAAGATTTCGCTGTAATCCTTCACCGGTCAGAATAAAATTACAATGATAATCTCGCCTTATCATCGAAAAATCGCTTATATAATTCAAAGAGGCATTTACATACATATTTTTCGATAGTGTGAATACGAGCATATCAATATTTTGCAAGTAATTATTACTCATATTTAAATCCGTAAGCTTTGCTAAATTTACTAAAGGTGAAATGTCCTGAATGTAATTATTTGACAAATCTAATGTCGTGATATTGGGAAAATAGACGATATCTCTGATATCGGTAAGTCCATTGTTCGACAAGTCTAAATCTGAAATGGCTACAGTCATTTCAGAAGTTATCATTGTATTCTCGTTGAGAGACAATACTTTGCGAACTGCGTTTTCAAACGAAGGGGAAAAAAATGATAATTGCTGCGAATTAACTTTTCCAATACTCATTATAAGCAAGATGAGTATAATCTGTATTTTAATCTTTTTATTGTACATAATTTTTCAAATAAATTTTGTTAGCCATATCTCCATAAAAAATATAATTACTGAATATCTGCTCAAGCCAATTTGCTCCTTTTGACTGAAATTCTATATCAATAGTTCTAGGAAAAGGGAGTGAGTTTATAACACAAAAATCCGTCGTGATAGGTACGTATGAAATACGTCCGTTAGTCCATTCAATTTTTAATACGAGCACTCCTCCCTCTCTTTCCAAATCAAATCCTTGTAAATCTTCAGAAAAAACCTTTTTTATTTGTTTCAAATACAGTTTATCACTTCCGTTTCCACAACCACCATCAAGACATACTTCGTATTCACCATCTCGTCCACGCTGATTCCCGTTTTTATCAAATGCTTGCATAGAAATATGGCTAATACAATATGCAATTTCCGATTTATTAAAATATGTGTTCCAAATACCATCTTTCTTAACTTTTATACTGATGCATGCATAGCTATCTCCTTGGCTAATTTCAGCAATCAATGATGAATAATTTACCATATAAAAATCGGCATATTTATTAATCACATCATGCGCTTTATCAAGCACTTCGATGTATTCACTTAAAAGCGGAACGCTTGAAGAAACAGCGCCTGCTATTTTACAAAAGAGTTTAAAACTTGATCCTTCTGTCATTCCATTTGAAGCCAAATCATTGTAAGTATTAATTGCATTAATGTATTTGGTTGCCTTATCTTTCATCTCCAACAAGTTCTTTGCTTTTCCTACATCGCCTAAAATTTCACTCAAAAGCATAATATTTATATCTGTACCTGTTATATGATAATCGTCGGGAGCGATAATTTTTGCAAACTTTGAATAAGCGTTCAAATAGGAATAATATTTTTTAACACCGTTTTGAAAACCATTCATTGCATCGATAATTTGTCCTTTCCAATATACCAAATCTTGTGGAATTTCGCCTGATACTGTTATCTGCATTGGATTTTTCAGGTTTCCAACAGTAGAAATGTGCGTTGGCGATGATCCAAATATGTTTCTGGTACTCCTCAAAACAAGATTATAGCTTCCGGGATGCAAATTTATTGTTCTTGCCTGCACATTCATCGTAATTGTTTTTGTTTCACTTACAGAAAAATTTTCACTTTTAGTGTCTATACACTGCCGTGTTTTGCCATCAGCCGATTCAAAATACAAACTAATTTCGCCACTGTAACTTTGATAACAAATATTCTGTAAATCAAATGTAAATATATTCATTTCCAAAGTATTAATATTATTGTGGGCAATCATGGGAGTAAGGAGTCGCAAATCGGGAGTTTGCGGCACTGCCTCGCCAGAATTATCACCGATTCCTGTAAAGTTAATTGTCGCTGTGGGATTATTTTCATCTGTATGAAAAATTGAAGCAGCGGAATTTGTCTTAAATTCGTAACCCTGTTTGCTTGGAACGATCATTACGTATTGCCCGAAGGGTATTCCTTGATATCTGTATCTGCCTTTTTCAGAGGTAGTATATACCGTTTTTGTGGCTTCGGTAGTATTGTAACTTTTCAAGTATCGCAATTCAAGATTTACACCGTCCATTTCAATGCCATTTTCATCTGTGATTCGTCCTAATACAGTTCCGGACTGTTGTTCTAATATGTTTTCGTCAATAGTAATGCTTATTTCAGGCGATGTGTTTTGTACATACTCTTGCCCGTTATATGCAGTCACTTTATAAATATGAGTTCCCTGCAGTGGATTATCGTTGGCAGTTATTGTAACGGGATGTTTCGTTGTTTTGACAAAATCAATCATATATCCGTCTCGTGTAAGTTTGTAAGAATTAGCCCCTTGTAACGAGTTCCATGTGAAACGCACCGAATTATCTTCTACTTTTGCAATAAAATTCATATCTGTTTGCTCAGTAGTCATTTTTGTAAAGGTTGAAATATCCGGTTCCGACCAAAATCCCGCCGAATTTTTACATTTTAATATCAATGTATGATTACCAACGAAAAGTCGCGAATTATTGTAGAAAAAAGTTAATTCGTTATTTACGCCAATATAGCTATAAATGTCACCTTCCCTATCAGCACCTTGACCACCACTGGCTCCACCGAACTCGTTACCGCCTCCGACATCAGAAAATTCGATGTCATCAATCTTAAGGAACCACTCAACAATAAAACCCGTTGATGTTCCTCCTTTCGCTTTTATTGTAAAATCACTACTGTCGTCGTCTATGGTTGTCGGAATGTTTTTTGAGATCAGATAAGGTGCATTGGAATTAGGAATATTTTTGTTTGTGATTGTTATATCCGCTCCGTTGTCAGCGCCTATCACTTCCGGATTTGTTGAAACTATTCGAACTCTATATTTATTTCCTGAAGGAACTTCCGGCACAAAAGTTAATAAACTGAAGCTAGTAGATTCGTTCAATATGCCGGAGTGGGATATTCTATCTATTTCGGTGCTATTTATAAATGTACCATCCGGGGCTGACAATTGTGCAATAAGCACATTCCCTTCACCGAATAGTCCCTCTCCTGTAATTTGAATACTTAAACCTTGATTGGCAACTAAATTTGTTTCACTAACGGTACAATTAATAGAATGGGTATTTGATTCTATTATATTATCTCGAATTCCTTCCGTAATAAATTGTTTCTCCTGCGCAAATCCGCAAACAGCAAACAATACAGTTACTATCGTTACAATTATTTTTTTCATAATCATTCCATTTTAAATTGACTCTCTTTAATTTCTATCCTTTCTGCAGGCATTACTTTTTCCTGTATTTTTCTGTTTTCATTTTGTTGCAGTACTCCGGACGACACATTTGGTGCAGGAAAATAGCCGTTAGCAATAAAATACAAGGCATTATTCAACAATTCTTCATTTTCGTCACCCCAATTCTTTTCCACACCATCAAATGTAGTGCAGTCAGGCGTAAAGCCGCCCAAACAGTTTTCTTTATTTGCATTTTGAAAAATAGCGGTAATCAGCGTATGACTTTTCTTTTCGTTAAATGTCCATATCGAAGTTCCATAACCATCTGTACCATGTGTTTTTAAACCAATTTGAATTACTTTGGTATATGGTTTTAAACACATCAGCAAATATTCACCTAAATTAGTTGTAGAAGATGATGTTAATACGAAAACCCTGTCCAAATTCAGTGAACCGCTTTTTTGAATAAGATAGGTCGTATCGTTGGCTGCCGCGTCCTGATTGTATTTTCGAGTCATAAATGCTTTGCCATTGGATGAAGAAGGGAAAACAGCATTGGCAAATTCATTTAATGTTGCATAGTTTCCTCCTGAGCAATAGCGCAAGTCGATAATAAGTTCCTGAATATTACTGTTTGCGAGTGAACTTATCTTCTGTTTAACTTCATCTGTATTGGGTTGTACAAACGATTTAAGCACAATATACCCTACCTTTTTAGCAGATACCTGATAAGTATTACTATACAAAACAGACTGTATTTTAAATGTTTTTGATACTAATGTAATGGTTTTATCAACTCCATTTTCATCTTTCATATCCAGGATCATACTCTGGTTTTCTTTATCTGTTGAAACAACGATTGACCCAAGTGAATAAACATTCGTACCATTGATTTTCAGAATTTTCCATCCTCTTTTTATCCCATAAAGATTTGCGGGGCTATCTTCATGCACCCAAGCAACTCTTAAATCACCATAAACATCCCACCTTACTCCAAAGCCATACCCAATATCTTTACCTTCAAAAAACAGGTTTGAAGTTGCACTTGGTTCATCTGTATTGGTTATTGAACTTGATAAATCTAATTGATTTTTCAAACTATTAAGCATTTCTTCTGCAGAAGCATATTTAGAAACATCAACTACTCCAAGTTCTTTATTCCAGAAATACCAATATTTCATCTTTGCCAATAAGAAGCATTTTTCGTCTGTTGGATTATCGTCTTTCCATTCGCAAGTAAAAATTGTACCATCCTTGAATGTATATGTTCCCTGCCCGTTGCGAATACTTTTTTCCCAATTACCTGTGTATATATTTCCATTTTCATACGTCATTTCACCTTGTCCAGAAGCATAATCTTCTTTCCAATTTCCAACATATTTTGCTCCGGATTTATATGTGAGAGCCCCTTGTCCATTTCGTAAATTATTTTCCCAATCGCCGATATAAATATTTCCATTCGCATAAGTCATTTCACCTTGTCCAGAAGCATAACCTTCTTTCCAATTTCCGACATATTTTGCGCCGGATTCATATGTGAGGGTTCCTTGTCCATTACGTAAACTATTTTCCCAATTGCCGATATAAATATCTCCATTAGCATAAGTCATTGTCCCTTGACCATGACGTTTTCCATTGACCCATTGTCCTTCATACTTATCTCCGGTATTCCAGAAATAAGTTCCTTGACCATGACGTTCTCCTTTGTCATTAAACTCTCCAATGTAATAGCCATTGTCGTAATCTTCTCTGTGAGGACCGGTATTTTCCACCGGATCATCTCCATTTTTACATGCAGTAAACAAAATGCTTAACAGCAGTAACACACTGATAAAATTCAAAAGTTTGTTCATTAATTATAATTTTACATTGATATTTATTTTCTCTATTTCTTAGTTAGCAAGACTATGGACATAAAAATAGCGTGGAAAAAGCCTGTCTGTGTTCAGGTTTCCACGCCTATGCTTCCGACAAGTCATTCCACGCCGCATACACGACGTTTCACTAACTTTATTCTTGAAGCATAACCCACCGCAATGGGTTATAATGTGGAAAATGAACACAAGAATAAAATAGCAAACCGCTATTTTTAAATATGTCTTTTGCGTCTTTCTACGCAATTTTTACTTCATTGGCAAAAAATTTATTATTAATTGCTGCAAATGTAAATATTATTTTCTAAAAAACAATGAAATTATAGCGAATTGAGTTCCTTTCTCTGTCTCGTCAGTTTCTTCATATTCTCCGATATTTTCCTATCAACAACTTTGGCGTAATAATGTGTTTAGAGATATGTTTAAATTACCAATCATTTTGGCGATATCACACCCGCCCGGCGTAGCGGGACGCTACGTCGAGTTAGCAGCAAGCGTCCACGCTTGCAAAAAAAGACGTATAGAGTTAAGAGTTAAAAACTAAAAGTTTAGAGTTTAAGGGGGCTGTTTGAAAAGTCTGTCATCCCGCGCTTGACGCGGGATCTCCTGAAAGTAGGAGGGGATTGCGGGTCGAGCCCGCAATGACATAATCGTCAAAAAGGTTTTTCAGACAGCCCCCTTATTGTACTTTATACAATAAGGGAATGGATTCCCCGCAAGGGGAACGATATGCAACCCTTCCTCGCAAGTGAGCAATTCCCTTGCTTTTAGTTTCAAAGAAGTAAGGTCTTGGTCTGCGTACTTGGGATTATTTTGCAGTTCTTCCACCAAAGTGGGATAGGTTTCCAACTTTTTCAGATTAATCGCTGTCTGTCTTCGGCGGGGCATTAGGCGGGCGCAGTTATTATTTATCCAATTCTTTCCTCATAAATTCTTCCAAGACTTTCTTTTCAGGTAATTTTACTAAGTATTTGGATACAAATAAATTATTGTCCATTCCTGATGTGGCGTATTTCGCAAGCGTATTACTTTTATCTCCACAAAGGATTAATCCAATGGGGGGATTATCGCCTTCTGCCATTTCATTTTCTTTGTAGTAATTTAGGTAAACATTCATTTGTCCTGCATCTGCGTGGTCGAATTTTCCGATTTTCAAGTCAATTAAGATATGGCTTTTCAATAGTCGATGATAGAAAACCAAATCAATTCGGTAGTGGGTATTATCAAAAGTAATGCGTTTCTGACGCGCCTCAAAACAAAATCCTGTACCAAGTTCGATGAGAAATTGCTGCAGGTGGTTCAAAATAGCTTCTTCCAATTCAGACTCGCTGTATGATGACCTTTCTTCCAATCCGAGAAACTCTAAGAAGTAAGGGTCACGAATTACATCGACATTTTGTGCAGGTTTTTGATTTTTGAATTTTCTAATGACGGACTCTTTGTCGGTAGAAAGTCCTGTTCTTGTATATAAGGCTGTATTGATTGCACGTTCCAATTCTCTGACACTCCAATTGTTTTTGATGGTTTCAACTTCATAAAAAAGGCGTTCCAAAGGGTCGTCTTTTCTGATTATTTCTATGAAATGAGTAAAACTTAGCCGAGATAATAAGACTTCTGAAGGTATTGGATATTCTTTTTCTAATTCGCGGGTCAGTGACCCGCGAATTTTATCTTCTTGATTATCATTCATTTGTAATTTGAAGGTCAGTGACCCGCGTATTGGCATACAGTTCAGATTCTGTATTTTATTAAATGTAATTTCTGAAAATTGTGGGTACACGAAATAAAATATTCTACATGTCCTTAACGACTGAGCATCCAAACCTTTCACTTTTTTTGCTTTTAAATTTTTCGCCATTTCTTCAAGTAGGCGAGTACCATATTTTGCCCTGTCTTCACCGTTTTGTTCAAACTCGACTATATAAAAGCCAATAAGCCAATTTCTAATTGTTAAGTTTTGATTGACTACTTTTTGTGCACTCTCCTGCAATAAACAATGAGTTTGATAAACATTGTCTATCAAATCTTCAAAATTATTATGCTTTACTATTTCCATACTATTCTAATATATCAGAGTACAAAGTTATATAATTAAAGTATTAATCTCCGAAGTTTGTTAAAAAACTTGCATTCTTGATTCTTTCTTCTTTTTCAAAAGATGCCAAATAATTTTCGGTAGTCTTTAAATCATTGTGTCCTAAAATTTCGGAAATATAGGCGATATTAGCGCTCGAACGTTTTAAAACCGTTGCATAGCTGTATATGTGCTGATTCCATCTATTCCAACGACTTTTCTTCCAATCGTCTATGGATAAATTCTTGCCCCTCCGCCCGGCGTAGCGTCCCGCCACGCCGAGCTAGCAGCAAGCGTCCACGCTTACAAAAAAAGACGTATAGAGTTAAGAGTTAAAAACTAAAAGTTTAGTGTTTAAGGGGGCTGTTTGAAAAGTCTGTCATCCCGCGCCTGACGAGGGATCTCCTGAAAGTAGGAGGGGATTGCGGGTCGAGCCCGCAATGACATAATCGTCAAAAAGGTTTTTCAGACAGCCCCCTTATTGTATAAAGTACAATAAGGGAATGGATTCCCCGCAAGGGGAACGATATGCAACCCTTCCTCGCAAGTGAGCAATTCCCTTGCTTTTAGTTTCAAAGAAGTAAGGTCTTTGTCTGCGTACTTGGGATTATTCCACAGTTCTTCTACTAAAGCGGGAAAGATTTCCAACTTTTTCAGATTTACCGGGATAATGGTGTGAGTTATCATGTTATTGACATCATACAAATCCCTCGGCGCTGTCCGTTCGATGAGGGCTTTTATTTTACTGCCGAATAATCCAAATCAATATCCACAGATAGTCTTGGCATATTGAAAACAATCAGGTTGATTGCCGTTCCGCCTTTTAATGACAGGTATTCCTTTGTTGAGGAATTGGCGTTCAGGAATTGTAAAATATCAGACAATCTGAAGACTTTTTCCATATTATCACGGATAAAGCCGGTCTCTGCTGCAATTTTTTCTAAAAACTTTTTACTGTAATTATACATATTCGCTTTCTCCTTGCTCTAAAAATGAAAGAATATTTTGTGGGGCACATAATTTCCACTCCTTAAAATAATGGTTTGATTCCTGTTTATCGGTTAAATAGCGAGTGCTTTTCCCTATTTTGGTTTTGCATAACTCAAAGAAAGCTGTACTCAGCTTCATTTCTTTTTGAAAATAATTGAGAATAAATCCAACTTTCTGATAAAGGATTTGCTTGTCAAAATGCTGAAGATATTCCAGCAATTTGTTTTCATTAATATATGTAATAATAGCAAAACATTGAACTAATTCTTCCAATCCCCCACTCAAATCAATCCGGTTGATACAATCAAGTATGGTACGCTCCAAATCTGTTACCCGAATGAGTGAGTCGGTTAAAGGAGTAACTACACCTATTTCCGATTTTGATTGACAAAATGTATAACTTATACCCTCATAATCAAAGTTGTTAAATGCTTCCTTAGAAGACACATACAATTCGTAAAAGATTTGATGAGCCAAGCCGTGATATTCTAATGCTGCATGATATGAAAGATAAGAAGATAGGGTGATGTGTCCGGCAATTTCAAACTTGGAAGCAAGACTTGCTTTGCTTGCCAAATCTGTAACTACGTATAAATCACGCCGAACCTGAGAAATCAACTTTTGTTTCTTATACCGGCGCAAAATTTCTTTTGCAGCATTTTCATCTTTGGTCAATGCCACAACATTTTTTTTGTGAAATATTTTTAGATCATGTAATTCTTCAATATACTTCATGATGCGTTGCTTTATAATCTCGGTAAAGATACATAAATATATGTATTATTGAAAATAAAATAAAGATTTTTTATATGTCGCCTATTCATATTCAATCTTAAAAACAGTTCGATTGCTTTAAAATTCACTCAATAATACATAAAAATATGTATTATTGAGCAGATATTAAAATAAATTCTATTTTTAGTTCATTCGCCAAAATTTGTCAGAAACGCCGCATTTTTTATCCGTTCTTCTTTTTCAAATGAAGCCAAATAATTTTCGGTTGTCTTTAGGTCGTTATGACCAAGACTTTCAGAAATATAGGCGATATTTGCACCGGAACGCTTTAAAACTGTTGCATACGAGTGCCTTGCGATATAAGTAATTCCGCCCTAAGCAATCCCAAACGAAACGGTGCAGAAATAATGCTAATCAGTTGAGAATAAAATGATTTTCAATATTCTGCTGAATCCTGAAAAAGCAGAATATTGTAAAATATTGCAGCATTTCAGTTACCAGACCGTTAGCAGGACTGTTACCAAAAACGGACAGGTAACAGGGTGCAGATAAAAGAATTTCAATCCTGAGCATTTTGTATTGATTTGCAGTATTTTGCATAACAGAGAACGCTTATAAAACGGGTAACTTTGCCCATAAAAATTTAAGCGTATGAAAGTAGAAAAATTCAAGGTTTTGCTTTACCTCAAAAAAAGCAGTTTGGATAAATCGGGCAAAGCCCCGATTATGGGGCGCATTACCGTAAATCGTTCAATGGCACAGTTCAGTTGCAAATTATCCTGCACTCCCTCTCTTTGGAATTCGCGTGAGAGCCGTCTGAACGGTAAAAGCCGCGAAGCGGTTGAAACCAACGGAAAAATAGACAGGCTGCTGCTTGGTATTCATTCTGCATTCGATTCACTTGTGGAACGCAAAAAGCCTTTTGATGCGGAAACAGTAAAGGACTTGTTTCAGGGAAGTATGGACTCTCAAATGACCTTGCTTGCTCTTTTAGACCGCAAAATTGCATTTTGCTCATTACAAACTGCCCAAACAGAAAGAAACCACTCCCAAAGCATTAAGTCGTGAAAGTTTTGAGAAAATACGCGATTTAGCGATTCCCGAAAAACGCCGTTCGCATAGATTTATTCCTCTTTGCCTGTTATACAGGTAGGCTTACGCTGATGTTTCTCGCATTACGGGGGAAAACCTGTTTACGGACTTGATATGATAACCGCCCTTGCTTTCAGAATCCACTCGCATAAAGCGGAAGTGTTTCGGATGTGGATAGTTAGAAAAATGATTGCAAATACACATGAATAGCAAATTCTGATGAATATCCGATGGAATAACAAGGCATTGCTGAATTGAAACAAGTTCTTTTTCATCTTGTAAACAAAGTTATAAAAGGACTTCGATATACAATAAAATAAGTTCACAGTAATAAAAATTGAGGAATAAGGTACAGGTTTGAATAAAAATATTTACTTTTGCATTAGAGAAAACAAGTTGGAATACGAATTATTATAAATCATTTTATCATGCCACATGTGAATATAGATAATATTTACAGTCAAATCCTGCTTTTATCGGATACCGATAAGGAAAGATTGTACCAACGTATGCAAAAAGAGTTGCGCGAAAATAGTAACATTGTAGCATACACAACTGCCGGTCAACCTCTTACAGAAAAACAATATATTGCAAAGATTGAAAAGGCAATTGAACAGGCTGAAAGGGGTGAACTTATTACAGATGAGGAATTGCAAAAAGAGATTGAGATGTGGTAAATAAGTATTCTGTATTTTGGACGCCCGAAGCTAAAAGCGACTTAAAGCCAATATTTGAGTATATTTCTCGTGTTGAAAGTCGGCGACGCGCTTTGTATGTAATTGCGGGTATCAGGGGAAAAGCAAAGGAAACGGCTATTTTTCCGACTAAACATGCCAAAGAACTGTATATTAATCGGGACAATGTTCGCTTTGCTGTGAAGTGGTCGTATAAGATTGTATTTGAAATAAAAGGAAATACCGTTAGGATATTGAGTATATTTCACACAGCACAAAATCCTGATAAGCTAACTCATTTATCATGAAAATGTGTTTGAAAATATGCAAAAGGCTTTTTCATCTTGTTCACAAAGGTATATTCCAAGAAAAAAAGATTTTATCCTTTCATTGTTCTCTGATGTTATTAATTCATTACTCATAAATTTGTTATTTGGTTTTTTACTGATTAGTTACCTTACATCTTCTTTCCCTTATATGCAGCCTGTTTTCGCCTGTCTTCTACCAAAGGAAGAATCTTCGTTACATCTTCCGGCTTGTAATAGGTCTTATGGCTGATTTGAGAATATGCCAATATTCCATTATCCCGAAGTGTCTGTAAAGTTCTCGGTGATATACTCAGCAGCAGGCACACATCCTGATTGTCCAACCATTCACTCATATCTCTGTCGCTATGCAGACGGCAAAGATGTTCCATCCGCTTGGCAAAGCCCTCAAACCTTGACAGCATCGCCTCGAATGTTCCGGCTTCAATACTTATTATTTCCATTGCTCTACATTTTTTACCTCAAAAGTAATATAACATTTTCGGTTATTTTTCAAAATTATAATTATTCTGCATAGCAGGTTTTGTTCCCCAATTGATATAAATAGAAGAAAATCAATAAAATAGATAGTGTTACGACTCATAATCAGGGGGGCCCTTTGTTCAAGCCCAAGTTGGACCACGAAGAAGCGGAGAGAGTTGTTTATTCGCTTCTTCCATTGCATTGTTTCTTTTGAGCAAATGTGAGAAGTACTAAAAAATTACTACTTTTGTGAAATAAACTCAAAAACAGTTTGCTTATGAATAGATAAACAAACAGTTAAAACAAATAGAACTAATCTTTATTTTTAAGCAATGATACTGATACCTCAATACGAAGACGAAAAAGGAAACAGTTGTTTATTTAATTTGCTATTAATCCTATTACTTGGCGTATCTGCCCGTTTGTTGTACTGGTTAGTATCAGAATTTAAAACAATAATGCTACCGATTTTAATAGCACTATTGACTCTCATACTGATAGGGATAATCTATTATATTATAACAAATAGAACGATAAAAAGAAAGAAATTGCCACTATCAGCAGACCCGGATGATCCCAATTTTACTATTGAAACGCCAATCCCGGATGATGAATTGTTAATGGTTGAAGACTCTTCGCGTCCGACTATGGATTTACTTTCGTACAAATATCCGACTCTCGACTTGTTGGAACAATATGACCCGGAAGACAAACAAATAGATATGGCAGAGCATATTGCAAATAAGAATAAGATTACACAAACATTTAATCATTTTGGAATTGATATCAAGTCCATCATGGCAACCGTAGGTACGACCGTTACCCTTTATGAAATCGTTCCCGAAGACGGGGTGCGGATTACCAAAATACGAAACTTGGAAGATGATATCATTACTCATCTCTCCATAAACCTATGGTATCACCTTCAAGGAATCCGTATCATCGCTCCTATGCCGGAAAAGGGAACGGTTGGTATTGAAGTCCCCAACAAAAAACAGCAATTTGTTTCCATACGTTCCGTCATCGCTTCCAAAAAATTTCAAGAATCAAAATTTGATTTGCCTGTTGCCTTAGGCAGAACCATCACCAACGAGGTTTTCATGGTCGATCTGACAAAAGCGCCCCACTTGTTAGTTGCAGGAGCGGCCGGTCAAGGCAAATCGGTGGGTCTGAATGTTGCAATCACTTCTTTGTTGTATAAGAAGCACCCTGCCGAACTGAAATTCGTACTCATCGACCCTAAAACGGTGGAATTCGGTATTTATTCCACGATTGAAAAGCATTTTTTAGCTAAACTTCCCGATGCCGAAAAATCGATTGTTACCCATTTTGCTGAAATAATCCGAACGTTAAATTCTTTGGTTAAAGAAATGGACGAACGTTTTGAGTTGTTAGAAAAAGCAAGTTGCAGAGTTGTAAAGGAATATAATGAAAAATATATCAATAAACAGTTAAATATAGAAGACAGACATCGTTTTATGCCCTATATCGTAGTGATTATTGATGAGTTCTGCGATTTAATGATAATCGCCGGTAAAGAAATCGAACAACCCATTGCCCGCATTGCCCAAAAAGCACGTGCGGTGGGTATTCACATGATTATTGCCACACAACGTCCTACCATTTCGATTATTACAGGAACCATTAAGGCAAATTTCCCTGCGCGAATTGCATTCCGAGTTTTTTCTCAAATCGACTCTCGAGTGATTTTGGATACGCGGGGCGCCGATATGTTGATAGGCAGAGGCGATATGCTCTATACGCAGGGGAACGACATGACCCGCATCCAATGCGCGTTTGTGGATACTCCCGAAATAGATAAGATTTCCAAATTCATCGGAAACCAACAAGGATACCCAACTGCATATTTATTACCGGAATATGTTGAAGAAGGAAACGACAGGCAAACAAATACCAACCTTTCCGATCTCGATCCGCTGTTTGAGGACTCAGCCCGTTTGGTTGTTTCCCATCAACAATGTTCTATGTCCGATATCCAACGAAAATTTCAGATTGGATATAACCGCGCCGGACGAATAATGGATCAGTTGGAAGCGGCAGGAATTATAGGTCCGCAGACGCAAAGCGTCCAATTACGGAAAGTGTATATTCAAAACGAGTACCACTTGGAACAAAAATTAAAAGAATTAGTTTAGAACAACATACGCATGATAATTTGTGGCGTCCGTAACCGGACAGAGGCTGAAATAGCCGCTACGGAGTTTGTTTTTTTCGATCATTAAAGGATATTGGGATTGCAGTAGTTTGTGTGTTTGAACCGTATTCTGCGGATCGGGGTTGTAGTCGATAAAAAATTCTCCCTGCGAATCGTTATGCAAATATTTTTCGGCAAAACGGATCGCCAAATATCCCATACTTTTTCGCATATTTACTTCTACGCAGGGATGCAAACGCAACGAATCGCCGAATTGATAAATCATCATGTCAATTCCGATTTTACCGGTATAGGAAGGTGCATACATCTCCTGTATGATTCCGGTTAGCGTTAAACGTGTTTGTAATAGCAGTTCTTCACTAATTTTGCTTGTGATTTCTTTTTTCAACCGTTCTTGACAGGCTATCCAACTATTTTCATAAGCACCTTTAACGTTTGTTTGGAAAATCGAATAACCGATAAATCGGGTTTTTCCGTCTGCTGTATTCTCGAAGTGCATGGAAAAGTCCAAACGTTTATCCAAGACTTTTTCAATAGAAACTTGCTGTTGTTTTTTCAACATTCCGCTGAGTATTTGCCTTTCCGATTGTGCCAATTTTTCGGGAGGCAACCAAATCAAACCACGTCCCGACGATGAATAAGGCGACTTGATTAAAAGTCGATCCTTGCTTTCAATAGTTTGTTGTTCTACCTCTGCAATATTGGAAACAAAACAGGGGAGTATCGTTTGTTCCAATTCGGGAATTTGCTCCAAGAGTCTGCCAAGCAATTTTTGAGAAGCAAAACGGCTTCCCAAAAAGCGAAACTTTTCGTCCCACTGAGGAATAGTAAGTGAAAGACCGTATTGGTCGTTTAACTTTTTAAAAAAGTGAATGCTCTGCGGAGAAATTCCCCAAAAGTCGATGACGGAATATAGAAAATTTTTCCGATTTTCGATAAAATCAGCGGGAATTATGGAACGAGGTTGTAAATTGAGTGATTGGAGAGAAAGTCTGAAATCGTCCGGTAGCGAAGTTTCCATAAAAATAAAATCACCGTTGGAGGCATACCATGCCGGAAGAAAAGCCAAATCCGATTGCATTTTGGCTACGTGTGCCGGTGGATGATAATGCTTCGAGGCATTGAGCACTGCCGTTTCGTGACCCGGATTGAAATAGTGAATCATACCGGTTTCTTGATTCTGAAAAACCCGCTTTCCCGATCAAATACAACGCCCTCACATCGGAAGAAGTTCTCAATACTCCCGTCCAACCGCAATTCGTCGGGCGTTCCAACGGTTATTCCGTTTTTCCTATCCATAAGCCAAAGCGTGTCGGCGACTTGCAGGGCAAGTTCCAAATCGTGGGTGGACAGGAATATGGTTTTACCTGCACTACGAGTTAAGGCGAGCAAGAGTTGCATGATTTCCACTTTGCTTGGGAAGTCAAGAAAAGCCGTAGGCTCGTCTAAATAGATAAGGGGTGTTTCTTGGGCTAAAGTTTTGGCAATCATCACTTTTTGCCATTCTCCGTCACTCAGTGTCGGAAGCGATCGGTCGGCTAATGCTTCAATTTTTATCCAAGAGATTACTTCTTTAACAACTGTGTCGTCAATTGTATTCAGCCGTCCCCAGAAGCCGGTGTAGGGACTTCGTCCCAAACCAATCAGTTCGGTGACAGACAGGTCGCCGACATTGGGACGTTCCGTTAGTACTACGCCGATAGTGCGGGCTAATTCATTGTCGGAATAATTGGCGATGGGTTTTCCGAGTATGTGGATTTCTCCCGATAATTTCGGCTGAAAGCCGGACAGTGTTCGCAATAAGGTGGATTTTCCTACTCCGTTTGCTCCCAATAAACAAGTCAGTTCTCCTCCGAAGAGCGAAGTAGAAAGATTCTCAACAAGCGGCTCAAAGCCGTTTTTTGTCTTATAGCCAATGGATAAGTTACGGATTTCAACTGTTTGTTTATTCATAATAAAAAGACTTTTTAACAGGTCTCTTTACTTTTTGAGCAAGTGTTCGATTTCGCACATAAGAGAGCGAAACGCTTTGTCAATGTCAATGAAATTTTGGACGGTCTTACAAGCATGTAGCACCGTAGCATGGTCGCGCTTTCCTATTAAATGTCCGATATGAGCGTATGAATAACTTGTATGTTTTTTACATAAGAACATACATATTTGGCGTGATTTAACTATTTCCTGTTTACGGGATTTGGAATGAATTTCTTTGAGTTCGATATTAAAATAATTGCTAACGGTATTTAATATTACATCCGGAGTAATGATTTTATCTTCCATTTTAACCGCTTTTTTTACGGTTTGATCGGCAAATTCCAAATCGATTTCTTTGTTAAAAATTCTGTAATGAGCTACAAGAGAAGTTACAACTCCTTCTAAATCGCGCACATGTTCGGTGACATTTTCGGCAATATAATCGATTATTTCTTCCGAAAGTTTCAAATTGTCTTGCTGTGCCTTGAAACGGAGAATTTGCTTTCTCAATTCTAAGTCCGGTTTTTGCAATTCGGCAGTCATTCCCCATTTCATACGGGTAATCATACGTTCTTCAAGTCCTTGCATTTCAATCGGCAATTTGTCGGATGTCAGAATCAATTGTTTTTTCAGCAAATGCAAATGATTGAAAATATGAAAGAATGCGTTTTGCGTTCTTTCTTTTCCTACAAATTCCTGTATGTCATCAATAATCAACACATCAACGCTTTGATAGAATTTCACAAAATCGTTGATCGTGTTGTTTCTGACAGCATCTGTGTATTGCACCTGAAACAAATGGGATGAAATGTAAATCACTTTTTTATTGGGATAAAGCGCATTGATCTTGTTGCCAATAGCGTGGCATAGATGCGTTTTCCCAACCCCGGTGCATCCATGAATATATAAAGGGTTGAATGTAGTTATACCCGGCTGTTCGGATATTGATTCACCTACTCTTCGAGCCAGGATATTACAGTCGCCTTCGAAAAAATTGTCGAAATTCAGTCGACTGTTTAGATGGGAGTTCCATTCTTGTGGTAACTCCTGACCGTTTGTGGTTTTCACAGTATTGTGTACATTATTTTCTTCTGGATCGCTCGAAATGGTTTCATGAGCCTTTTTTTGATCTGAGTTATCAACAAATACCCGGTAATAAATAACCATATTTTTTCCGGTCACTCGGCTAAGTGTGGCATGTATCAAGTGAGCATATTGCTCCTCGATGTATTCATAGAAATAACGATTGGGTACCTGGATTGTAAAATCAGACCCTTCGTACTTTATGGGTACAATCGGACGAAACCAGGTTTTATACGTTTTATCATTGACACTATCTTTGATAATCTCCAAACAGCTATTCCATAAATTTTCTGATTCCACTATTGACAGTCTATTATTTTTTGTGAGTAATTAGTTGAAATAAGCACCTCGTCATTTCAACTGCAAATTTTGTAAAAAAAAAGAAAAAAAAAAAATCCTTTTTTTCTTGCTTTTATAAAAAATTCATTATCGTCTGTTTTACAAACCATTAGGATAAAAAATATAAATAACTAATAATCAATTGATTATAAAAAACGCTTCAATTTGCCAATTCTTATTACGGCCGTTCGTTATAAATCAATTAATTCTTAGAATAGGTTTTTTAGAGATATGTATAAATTTTTATTCAATCATAACTGTTGTTTAGAATTAATCTAAATAACAATTGTTGTGATATGATAAACAATTACCTTCTACCAAAAATCGAAAAATGAACATATCGTTTGGGATTCTGCTTCAAATCAAGTAATAAATCGGCGGCGTTAACAAACGTTGTATCAAGCCGGTCGTAAATTGTACGATCATTTAAGAAAAGACCTAAAGAGTTGTTTTTGCCGTTGAGTTGCAGAGTCATTTCTTCGAGATTTTGAAGGCTACGATTTGCGCTGTTTATCGTTGTATTCAAATCTAACTGTTTAAATTGGGAGCTAACTACGGCAAAGTCGGACGATACTTGATTCAGATTATTGACAATTGGTAGAAGGTTATCAGAAAGAAGCAGATTCAGATGACGAGTTGACATTTCCAAATTGGAAGTAGTCGTCGATAATTGCTCGAATGATTGTGTAAGCGCAGGATGGCTCACTAAAATTTGAATACCCTGTAGAATAGAGTCGAGCCGAGGCAATATGGATTCAATCTGAGGCATTAAATCGTCGGAAACCTTGTCCATAATCCCTTTTTCGTGAAACCCGTCTAAAGTGTCGCCCACTTGATAGTAAGTGCTGACATATTTATTCAACAACAGATTCAGATGACCTCCGGATGTTAGCCCCACTTTGATTTCCACTTGAGAGCCTGTTTGAATTTTCATTTTCTTGTCTAAGCTGATTTGAACAATGACGTTGCCTGTGTTTTCAAAATCAAAGATAATGTCATTGACTAAACCCACTTTAAATCCATCCACATAAACAGGGCTGGAATGTTGAAGTTCGCTTACATTGGGCATTCGAACGTAGTAGAGGTTGGTTGGTTTAAAAATATTGGCTCCTTTCAGGTGATTCAATCCGAAATAAAGCAGTCCCAAACTGACGAGGGTTACTATGCCAATGGCGATTTCTTTGTTGAAGTACTTTTTCATACGAACATATTATTTATTAGGTATTTTTACTCCATTCTCAAAAGTAACAATAAAAGCATCTTTAAAATCTTTTGCAATTTTTTTTCGCAAGTTGTCTATTTCGTTCCAATTGGTCGATTCTCCGCAAGTATATTTATAATATATTCCTTCAACAAAGCAGTCTGCTTTGTAACCCTTTAATTCCGGAGACTTATCGGTCAATTTTTTTGTAGAAGCCAATATCTGAATTTTGTAAATCTTGCCGGAAGTTGCCGACTTTTCATTTGCTTCTTTTTGCTCCGACAATTGTTTTTGGGACTCTGTTGGCTGTTTATTGTCCGCTTGGATATCTGCTTGCTTTGCGACAGCAGGGCTTTCATCCGATTGATTTTTATCCAAGTGATCAAATTCTTTTTTGTATTTTGTAAAAGCATTGCAGATAGAGCGCGCCAGACTTTTTTGTCCCGCCTGACTCAACATATATGTTTCTGCATCGGAGTTACTTAAAAAGTCCAATTCAATCAGAATCCGGGGCATGGTTGATTTTCTGAGTACCAAATAACCAGCTTGTTTAACGCCCCGATCACCTCTATTAGCTGTTTTTACCAATTCACGTTGCACCATAGAAGCAAAGTTAATGCTTTGATCGGCGTATAGATTCATCATAAATTCGAATATGATGTAAGACTCCGCCGAATTGGGATCGAATCCTTCGTATTTTTGTTCGTAATCATCTTCTAAAAGAATCACTGAATTCTCCCTTTTGGCAACTTCCAAGTTTTCTGCGTTACGTGCAACACCAAAGGTATACACTTCTGCTCCTTTGACTTGTGCTCCTCTACTTACTGCATTGGCATGAATTGAAATAAATAGATTGGCATTTGCTTTATTTGCAATATTTGCTCTTTCATCCAAACCGATGAAGACATCTTTTGTGCGGGTATAGACGACTTTCACATCCGGATGTTCTTTTGCAATAGTCTGACCCACAAGCGTACTGACAGCTAAATTGATGTCTTTTTCTTTCCCTTTTCGCCCGAGCGCTCCTGTATCCTTTCCTCCGTGTCCGGGATCGATTACAAGAACAAAATTTCCTGCAAAGACAGAACTTGCGGAAAAAATCCACAAAAAAACGGTTAATATATGGCTGAATTTTGTCAAGCGCCTTAATTATTATGTTATTTCGAAGGCAAATTTACATGATTATTTTTAAATATTCATAAAAAACAGCTTAAATGCTGTGATGCTATGGAATAAATTACTTAATTTTTTGAATTATTCCTATCTTTGTGGCGACAAATCAAAGTATGGTACCGGTAGATATTATCAAAAAATATTATCAGGAAGAGACTGAGTTATACAAAATTTTGCTTGAACATGGTTTTTCAGTAGCGGATAAGTCACTATTAATCGCTCAAATACATCCTGAAATGAATTTGGATAAAACGTTTATTTATGAAGCGGCGATGTTGCATGACATCGGTATTTTTAAGACGAATTCTCCGGATATTCATTGTTATGGTGAATATCCCTACATTTGTCATGGTTATTTGGGTAGCGATTTATTGATATCGGAAGGATTTCCTCGTCATGCCTTGGTTTGTGAACGACATACCGGCACAGGTCTGAATTTGGATACAATAATTAAAGATAACCTGCCAATTCCCAAAAGGGATATGCTGCCGGAAAGTATGGAGGAGCAACTGATTTGCTTCGCTGATAAATTTTATTCAAAAACAAATCCTCATAAAGAAAAATCAATGGACAAGATTCGAAAAAATCTTTCCAAACATGGGGAAAATCCGGTGAAAAAATTTGATGAGTGGTGCAAGTTATTTCTGGGTTAAATTTAACGACTGAATGGTAAAACTTTCTTCCAAATTATGGATAGTTGTGTTTCTACTGTTTTTTGCGGGACAAAAAACAATGACGCAAGACATCGTTCCAAAAGAACGGGAAATAATGCCTGTTGATTCAATAGAAATAAATGGAAAACAGATTGATTCAATGATCATTGCCAATGACTCAATTGATACCGATGAATTATCCAACGATTCTATATCCGCCAAACCGGCACGAGAAAATGACTTGGATGCTCCTGTTCACATGACAGCAAAGGATTCAATGGTGATGGTTATGGATGGAGGACATTTTCTTTATTTGTATAAGGATGGAAAAATTGAGTATAAGGATATTAATTTAGATGCCGAATATATTGAGATGAATGCCGACAACAGTATCCTCTATGCACGCTTTGAATTGGACTCTGTGGGTGATAAATTCGGTTTTCCGGTTTTCAAGAGTAGCGACCAGGAAACAGAAATGGAGGAACTCTGGTATAACTTTAAAACCCGAAAAATGTTTACCCGTAACGCCATTACTGTACAGGGCGAAGGATATATCAAAGCTGCGGTTGCTAAGAAATTGCCGGACGATTCATTTTTTATGCATGATGCGATATATACAACTTGCAATGACCCTGAATGTCCACATTTCTATTTTCATTTGACAAAAGCTAAATTCAGACCCAACAAAAATACCATTACCGGACCGGTCTATTTGGTGCTGGAAGGTGTCCCTACGTTTTTTGCTCTGCCATTCGGTCTCTTTCCGTCATCCAAGTCGTCTTATTCTTCAGGGATTTTAATGCCTTCATATAACGATGAACTGGCGAGAGGATTCGGCTTGACCGAAGGAGGCTATTATTTTGCGTTTAGCGATTATGTAGATTTGGAAACTCGGGGAGAAATCTATACCAAAGGCTCCTGGGGAGTATCGGCAAATTCAAGATATGTGAAGCGGTATAAATATGGAGGAAATTTCACTGCATCTTATTTGGTTACCGTTTTAGGCGACAAGGAATCAAAACATTTACCTGAATCCGATTACAGCAAATCGAGCGATATCAGGGTTAACTGGAGTCATCGGCAAGATGCGAAAGCCAATCCTTACGGTACGTTTACAGCCAATGTCGATTTTTCAACTTCGTCTTACAACCGAAATAATTTCAGGTCTTCAACATTGGATCAAATGTCGCAAAATACGAAGGCTTCATCGGTCAGTTATTCCTATCGTTCACCGACTCTTCCACTCTCCGTAAATACATCTGCCTCCGTCAATCAACGTTCCAGAGATTCTACCTTATCGGTTTCTCTACCCAATATGACCATTTCCGCAAGCAGTATTTATCCGTTTAAACGAAAAGAACAGATTGGCTCTGAACGCTGGTATGAGAAAATCTATTTAAATTATACCGGAACGGTTAGGAGCAGCATCAATGATGTGAAAGAGAACGAATTTTTCAACAAAAATTTTATTAAAGACTGGAAAAACGGGGTAAAACACGCTATTCCCGTATCAGCCTCATTCAATTTATTAAAATTTATTACGATTAGCACCTCTGTCATTTACAACGAAAATTGGTATTCAAACCGTGTTAATTATGACTACAATCGGGAAAGTGGAAAAATTGCTCCGGTAGATACCGTTTACGGATTTAACCGTACATACGACTACAATGGGAGTGTCAGCATGAATACCAAATTGTATGGAATGTATAAACCTTGGGCATTGCTTGGGAAATGGACCAAAGGCGTACAAATTCGGCATGTGTTTACGCCATCTGTCAGTTTCAGTGGAGCGCCTGATTTTTCAGACCCACGCTATGGTATGTATAAAGATATCTATTATCTTGATAATTCGTGGCAAAGAAAAGTAGAGCGACATTCGATCTATCAAAACCAGTTGTTCGGAGGTCCTTCTCGAGGAAAAACTGGTGCGATTAATTTTTCGGTGGATAATAATTTAGAAATGAAGACCCCGATTGTAGAAACCGATTCTACGCGCAAAATCAGTCTTGTAGATAACTTAGGATTACGGATGTCTTATAATTTTTTGGCCGATTCGTTGAATTGGTCTCTTTTAAGCGCTTCAATGCGTCTTAAAATATTTGGTCAGAATTTGAGCCTGAGTGGTAATTTCGATACCTATACCTACGGTGAAAACGGCCAGTACATCAATGTTCCCCGATGGAAAGCCGGAAAAGGAATCGGACGCTTTATGGGTACCTCTACCGGATATAGTTATTCACTTAGTAATGAAAAGGTAAAAAAATGGTTTCAAAAAGCAGATAAGGGCAGTTCAAGTGCTGAAGAAAATGATTTTTCTTCAAACAATGAGGATGACATGGATGGATTTGACAATGAAGGAGGAGTACCTCAAACTCGTACCTCATTGTTGAAGTCCAAAAAGCAAGAAGGTGACTTTGATTCCGACGGCTACCTCGTGTTTACTGTCCCATGGAATTTGTCTTTTACCTATTCCGTTAATTTAGCTTATGACAGGCAAAATTTTAACAAAGAAAAACGGGAATATCCATATAAATTCAGTCATACCTTGGGGTTTAATGGGAATATATCCCCTACCAAGGCTTGGAACATGACATTTAATGCCAGTTATGATTTCGATGTTAAGCGTGTTGCTAATATGTATTGCTCCATTACCCGACAAATGCATTGCTGGTCGATGTCGGCTTCGATTGTTCCTATTGGACCGTATCAAAACTACAGTTTCTCAATAGCGGTTAATTCAGCCATGCTACAAGATGTCAAATATCAACAAAGCAGCAACTATCGAGATGCTGTCAATTGGGGCAGATGATATAATTAAGAGTTAGGAATTAAGAGTGAAACATATAAATTCTTGTGAAGAATGGATGTAAGAATTGAACAATCGTGGAAAGAACGTTTAGCTTCCGAATTTGAGAAACCTTATTTTCGGAACTTAACGGATTTTGTCAGGCAGGAATATGCTACACGGACAATATATCCCAAAGGAAGTCTGATTTTTAACGCTTTTGAAAAAACGCCTTTCGACAAAGTTAAAGTGGTGATTTTGGGACAAGACCCTTATCATGAGCCGGGGCAAGCACACGGATTGTGTTTTTCGGTCAATGAAGGCGTTCCGCTTCCTCCTTCCCTCCAGAATATTTACAAAGAATTAGAAGATGATTTGAGCATTCCCTCTAAGGTTTCCGGAAATTTGGAACGATGGGCTGAACAGGGCGTCTTACTGCTGAATGCAACTCTTACTGTTCGTGCACATCAAGCCGGATCGCACCAGCAAAAAGGTTGGGAGGAATTTACGGACGCAGTTATTCATTGTGTCGCGGAAGAAAAAGAGCATATTGTGTTTATACTATGGGGAGCTTATGCACAAAGAAAAGGGGAATTTATCGATTCTTTCAAACACCAAATATTGAAGTCGCCGCACCCGTCTCCGCTGTCGTCCTACCGTGGTTTTTTCGGAAGCAAACCTTTCAGCAAAACCAATCATTATCTTGTTCAAACCGGACAAACTCCGGTGGAATGGTGACAAGAGAAGTATCCGTCACTCGTAACTTGTTACTCGTAACTATTATATCAAATTAATTCCGTACTTTGAGGCTTTTTCTCGCATATCCTGCGACCATATACTTGCTTGAATTTCACCGATATGTGCTTTGCGCAGAAGGAACATACACAAGCGGGATTGACCGATTCCTCCTCCTATGGTCTGTGGCAATTCGTTGTTCAATAGACGTTTGTGGAAGTATAGTTCCTTGCGGTTTTCCATTCCGGAAATGCTCAACTGCTTTTCCAATACTTCTGCATTGACGCGGATACCCATAGACGAAAGTTCAACAGCCCTTCCCAAAATGTTGTCCCATACGAGAATGTCGCCATTTAAGCCCTGAAACTCGCCGGCAACCGTTGACCAATCATCGTAGTCGGGTGCCCTGCCGTCGTGCTTTTCCCCGTTGCTCAACCGGCAACCGATACCGATAATGAACACTGCTCCCTTTTCCTTTGCAATGGCATCTTCTCTTTCCTTGCAAGTGAATTTGGGATATTTTTGAAGTAATTCTTCGGAGTGAATAAAATAAATATCGGGAGGAAGCTGGGGCTTAAATTCCGAATAAATTTCATAAACCAAATACTCGGTGCGAAGCATAGCAGCATAAATTCTCCGAACGATATTTTTAAGGAAATCGAGCTTGCGCTCATTTTCCCGCATAACCAATTCCCAATCCCATTGATCGACATAAAGCGAATGTAGGTTTCCCAACTCCTCGTCTGCCCGGATGGCATTCATATCCGTATAAATACCATACCCGGGCTCTATGCCGAGATCTGCCAAAATCAGCCGTTTCCATTTTGCCAAAGAATGGACAATTTCTGCTTGGGTATCCCCCAAATCCTTAATAGGAAAAGTAACGGCTCTTTCCGATCCGCTCAGGTCATCGTTGATTCCGGTTCCTTTCAGAACAAAAAGCGGGGCAGTAGTTCGTCTCAATCGCAATTCCGACGACAAGTTCTGTTGGAAAAAATCCTTGATTTTCTGTATCCCTTTTTCCGTTTCAAGTTTATTTAAAGGGGAATTATATGCTTTGGGTGTTATTAAATAACTCATATTGTTTATATTTTGCCGGCAAAAGTAGATAAAATCTTTCAAAATGCAAATAAAAAATTATGAATTATAAATTATAAATTATGAAATAACGTTCAGTGATTAACAAATTATGAGTTACCTTTGCGGAAATTTTGAATGAGGAAGGTGTTGTAAAAGTCATTTTGTAACACCTGTCATTGCGGGCTCGACCCGCAATCTCCTGATAAATAACAGTGCTTTTCGCAGGGGATCCCTCGTCAAGCGCGGGATGACACTTGATTTATCATTCATAATTATTTAAAATGATTGACAAAACAATTTTTGAGAATAAAAAAGCAGCCTATTTTACGCTGGGTTGCAAGTTGAATTTTGCCGAAACATCTGCTTTGGGAAAACAACTTTCAGAACAAGGCATCCGAAAAATACAACCCGGTGAAACAGCCGATATTTGTATCATCAATACCTGTTCGGTTACAGAATTGGCAGATAAGAAATGCCGGCAGACAATTCGGAAAATCATCCGGCAACATCCGGCAGCATTTGTTGTAGTCGTGGGTTGTTACGCTCAACTGAAGCCGGAAGACGTGAGCCGAATCGAAGGCGTGGACTTGGTGCTGGGAACCGGAGAAAAAGCGGATATATTGAACCACTTGATGCAGGCTGAAAAACTGTCGAAAATTGTGGTTTCACCGGTGAAAGAAATACGGGAATTTGTTCCCTCATGTTCGAGAGATGATCGTACCCGCCACTTTTTGAAAGTGCAGGATGGCTGCGATTATTTCTGCTCCTACTGCACAATCCCTTTCGCACGCGGAAGAAGCAGGAATGGAAAAATCGCCGATTTGGTGAAAATGGCAGAGGAAGCGGGAAAGGAAGGTGGAAAGGAAATCGTACTGACCGGCATCAATATCGGTGACTTCGGAAAATCGACCGGAGAAACTTTTTTTGATTTAATCAAAGCGCTTGACTCAATCGAATCCATAGAGCGTTTTCGGATTTCTTCCATCGAGCCAAATTTGCTGAGCGATGAGATTCTTGAATTTATTACACAATCGCAGCGTTTTGCTCCGCATTTTCACATTCCGTTGCAATCCGGCTCTGATGAAGTATTACGGTTGATGCGAAGAAAATACAATACGGAACTGTTTGCTTCCAAAATAATTAAAATCAAAGAATTACTGCCCGATGCATTTATCGGCGTTGATGTAATTGTTGGGGTGAGAGGCGAGAAAGACGAGTTTTTTGAGGCAAGCGAACAGTTCCTCGAATCGCTTCCTGTTTCACAACTACACGTCTTTACCTATTCCGAACGCCCCGGTACCCAAGCCCTGAATATTGACCATATTGTACACCCGAAAACAAAGCAGGAGCGTAGCCGGCGTTTATTGGAACTGTCCGGCAGAAAACTCCGGACATTTTATCAATCCCAAATCGGAACAACGCACAAGGTTTTGTTTGAGCATACGCCGCGCGGGCAAAAAATGCACGGTTTTACGGAAAATTACCTGAAAGTAGAAGCGGATTACGACCGTTTTTGGATAAATAAAGTGAAACAGGTAACTTTGAGCGGATTTAATGAAGAAAAAATGATAATGACTTTATGAACCGATTTCTATATGCTTTGATATATCTGCCTGCTTATTTAATGGCATTACTCCCGTTCAGGATTTTATTTATTATTTCCGATTTTATTTATTACATCTTATACTATATAATACGTTACCGGAAGAAATTAGTGCGGAAAAATCTGAATAATGCTTTTCCGGAGAAAACGCCTTCGGAAATTTTAAAAATCGAAAAAGACTTTTACCGGCATTTCTGCGATTATTTTGTAGAAACCATCAAAATGTTGCACATTTCCGATTCGCAGATGAAGGAACATCTACAGTTCAAAGATATGGAGCCGTTACAACGTTTGATAGATAAAAGGCAGAATGTTGTTGTATATTTGGGACATTATGGCAATTGGGAGTGGGTTACTTCCATCGGACTTCATTTGCTCACCGATGAACGGACAATCTTTGCACAAATTTACCGTCCTTTGAAGAATAAAGCCGCCGACCTGTTTTTTCTGAATTTACGCAAACGGTTTCATTCGATAGGGTTTACGAAGCACAGTGTTTACCGCGACATTATCAAACTACGTCAAACGAATACAAACTGGGTATTGGGATGTATGTCTGACCAAAAACCATCCGGTAATCAAATCCCGCACCGGATGCCTTTCCTGAATCAGGATACTCCGGTATTAACAGGGACGGAAAAAATTGCCCGCCATATAGGCGCCGCTGTTTGCTATTTAGACATCACTTGTCTGAAAAGAGGATATTATCAAGGGAATATGCTTGTTATTACCGAAAATCCGGCAGAATCGTCTGAATTTGAAATCACAGAAAAATACATACAACTTTTGGAACAAACCATCAGAAGAAATCCTTCCGCTTATCTGTGGACTCACAACCGATGGAAGTTGAGAGTTAAAAAATAAGATTGTTTGTTTATAAATGATAAGAGAAGACCGTTTGTGTCAATAATGTTTTATTTTTATCAAATTTACATCTCCACTTCTCCTATATATGACACAATTCTAAAAATGACATTTCTGAATTAGAAAAATATAATTGGAAAATATCTTAAAACAGGTTCATTTCTGTAATACCTTTGCAGAGTAAAAAATAAAGAGAAAAATACGGTTAAAATCAATCAGCGGAGATATGAAAGATAAAAAAATGGAACGAAGCATTTTGAGCATAGCGATTGTTTTGCTGTTGTGCAGTTACTATTTGACGCCTTCGTCGGGTATCGACTACAAAATTCCAAAAAAAGAAAGCAAGGCAGTTCATTGTAGTGTTTATTATGAAACTCAACAAGGAAAAATGGGCTACACAGGATTCAAAACTGAACAGGCAAGAATCAATTATTTGCCGAATAAATTTGGAGACGCTCACAGCCCTTTTCAAAACGCCGCTATTCCGTTGAATCCGTATTATTTCAAGGATAACAATAATAATAATAGATAGTTTTTTTTGATTTGACCAATCCTGAACTTAAAAGTCCCGAAAGTTACAAGCAACTTTTGGGACTTTTGGGTTATATACCTATCCGAATGAATGACAAACCTTGCAAAAAAAATAGTTTATCTCGTCTGCTTGGAAATCCGCCAAACTTTATGTAACTTTGTCATTCTATTAAAAAAAACAATTATGGCAGAAAAAAGTATTAAAGGTACAAAAACCGAACAGAATTTATTAAAAGCATTCGCCGGAGAAAGTCAGGCA
>Ga0082212_10002144_pt1 | contig 29067 bp, 19 predicted proteins | sample TergutNt197P3_FD_71548 | JGI IMG/M metagenome (GOLD analysis project Ga0082212, IMG submission 71548) | Neocapritermes taracua P3 segment gut microbial communities from Petit-Saut dam, French Guiana - Nt197 P3 | ecosystem: Host-associated > Arthropoda: Insects > Digestive system > Gut ...
TTGAGAATTGTTTTTATATACAAAAATCAATTTCAAACTATGCTTGCTATATCTTACAACCCGCTATTTTCTTATGTTTTTTATGTAAGTAAGTAGTTATCCTTTTTGTTACATAAGTTCTATTGCCCCCATGCGAAAACATAGGGGCTTATTTTTTCTAAACGGCTTTTTGCAATCAATCATTTTGTTCATCATATCTAATAATATTAACTATTTTCATTAATGATGAGTTTATAGCAGAAATAGAGAGTAATTCCATATGCTCTTTACAGTCTTCCGGATCACAATTAAAAGTTTCAGTAAGAGCTTTAACAATGTCGGAATTTAGGTTTTCAAGATTAATATGCTTTTCATTAAAATTCCAAACGTGCATACGAATTGCCTCTAAAAAATCTGTTAAATTTCCGTGTTCCAGTATCGGGCTTAAAGGGCATTGGTAACCCTCTATATATTTTTTTAAAGATGCTAAATGTTTTAACGCTTTTAGAGTTAACCCGGTATATTCACAAAATAATTGTTGAAGTTCAATATCTGTTGGTTGCAGTTCCCCATCTGTTTTAGGAACTTCTAATTTCCCTATTAAATAATCAGTAGAAACATTAAAAAATTGTGCAATTTTTATAAGTTTTTCAATATCCGGCTGTGTTAGCCCCTTACTATAACTGGAAATAGCCTGTCGTTTAACCCCCAATTTATCGGCAAGTGCCTGTTGTGTTATATTGGGTTGTTTTAATAATTTGCGAAGTCTTTTTGCGAATTTACTATCGCAACCGCTCATATTATTTGTTTCAGACATAAACCCACCTCTGTGCAATATTTTATTGCCTCTTTTTTTTTGTCAAAAAACTATTGACATTTAATTATAATTGTGATATTATAATATTAACAACGATTTATTGCCTCTAATTATACTGGTAAAATATTGTTGAGTCAAGAGAAAATATCAAAATTTTCAAAAAATTAATAGAAAGGAAGAAAAAAATATGTCATATTCAAAAGCGAACAAAAAAGATAATTATTTCTTTGACGGCGAGTATATGGAAACCACCGAGGAATCTATATACAAATACAAACCAGAGCAACGATACCAAAAAGCGGTCGCTTATATGCAAAAATATTTCGGATTAACTAAAAACAATAACAAAAAAAGCATTCCCGCCCTGTGTTTCGATGACGGAAGTGAATTCTACTTTGACAAATTAGAGGAAGTCCTCTATGGTTTTCCGTTTGGGCGACCCCAAGAACATTTTATGCTCATAGCTAACTCAGCAGGGACGTTATTTGCATATGGGAATGGACAAATAACTTTTGCACGGGGACACTATTTTAGAATTGGCGACACCCAAGAATGAAGAAACAAACCCGGCGTAATTGAATTAAAAAAAATATTTAAGAAAGGAGAAAAAAACATGTCACCAAACGAATATAATATTACCCCAAAACCTAAATCACTTCATACAGCACCTAAAGCCCCTGTATTTGCTGACTGTGACTTTAACCCGACGGATAGAATAGAGAGCATTTTATATGTAATGAAATCCGTTTCACTTTATCTCTTTGATAATTATTACGGGCAAAAAGAACTTGAACATATACGGGATTTAGACAAAGCTATATTTGACTTACATCAAGTAAATAAATGGCTAATAGAAAACAAATATTATCCAGCCTAAACCCTAACTCGGTATCTCGGCGTATTGCTACAATAATCAAGCCATACGCCGAGACATTCCCAAACTAAAAATAATCACAGGGACTTTTGCGGCGTTCTTTCCACCCTGCGGAGATTCCCGCTAAACTTAAAGAAGCCACCATCAGAAAATTATTGTATATGAGCAAGAAAAGCCCTTTCTCGGCATATACTTTAAACACCGCTAATTAATGGGAGGGCTTTAAGTTGAAAGAAAAAAAAACTAATAAAAACCCAAAAATTAAAACCAATCCGGAATTAAAAATAAAATGTATTTATAATAACGACGGCGCAGACGTTAGGGATATACTTAAAAAATCCGTTTTATTATTCATCGAGGGGGAGAAAACTATATGACGCGGCTAAACCTCTTGACTTCTCCCCCTGTTATCATATATAATAATATTGTACTCCTAAATAATGGGAATATAAGAAATGAAATGGTCGCTATTTCAGGAGGTATATTATTATGTATCCTAAAATAAACGACCCGCAGAATTGCAAAGCTGCTCTCTACTTACGGCTCTCCAAGGAAGACGACAAAAACAACAAAGCTGATTCGGAAAACTCGGAAAGTATTGAAAACCAAAGAGCGTTGCTTGTAAAATTTACCGAACAGGAAAATCTAAAAATATGCGGCACATACATTGACGACGGCTACTCCGGGGGCAATTATCAAAGACCAGCCTTTAAGCGAATGATAGCCGATATTGAATCAAAAAAAATAAATCTGGTTATTACGAAAGATATGTCGAGGCTGGGACGGGATTATATTGATACCGGATTTTATATGGAGCGTTATTTTCCAGAAAATGGAGTGCGGTATATTTCGTTACTTGACGGTATTGACACAGGCTCAGACAGTTATAATAATGACATAACGCCATTCAAAGCTATTCTCAATGATATGTACGCTAAAGACATATCAAAAAAAATCACCGCTGTAAAGCGTGACAAACAAGATAAAGGTCTTTTTATCGGGGGCAAAGCTCCTTACGGATATTTGAAAAACCCAACCGAAAAGAACGCCCTTATCATTGACGAAACAACGGCGGAAATTGTTCGGTATATTTTTAAATCAGCACTGGAAGATAAATCTTGCAGAGAAATCGCAATTATTCTAAACGCAGAAAAAATCCCTACTCCGGCTACATACGCTAAAATTAATTTAAACGAGAAACGTAAAGGTCCGTATTCGGGATTATGGTCAAGCGAATTAGTAAGTTTTATTTTACAGAACGAAGTCTATACAGGTAAAATGGTACAGGGACGCATGAAAAAGATAAATTATAAATCCAAAAAGTGCGTCAAAGTACCTAAGGAAGATTGGATAGTCCGGGACGGAAAACACGAACCGATTATTGACAGGGAAACTTTTGAAAAAGTCGGTTTGCTCATAAAGAGCCGCAATAATACCCGAAAGCGGACGTATGATTATCTTTTAAAAGGTCTTGTTTACTGTTACGAGTGCAGTAAAGAGCGTAAAAAATGTACTTTGGGAGTAATTATGAGGACTATAAAAACGCTTTCGGGAGATTACCAGACATTATATTTTATCTGCCGGACGTATCAGAGATTTACTAAACATGGCGACACCTGTACGGCTCACTGCGTCAAAGTGGAAACGGTCACGAACGCCGTTTTGGAAAAGGTCAGGGACATTTGCAAAAAATATATAAGCCGTTTGGATTTAGAGGCAATCACCGAAGAAGCGAACAGCAAGATGTTAATTGAACAAAAGCGTCAGCAGGACAGTTTATTAAATATCAAAGCTAATTTAGAAACAATTAAATCTAAAATAGACAGAGTTTACAATGACTGGCTTGACGCAAAAATCGACGAAGAAGTTTATACCCGGACTTATAAAAGACTCAAAGACGAACAGTCAGACTTACAGAATAAATTACAGATTCACGAAAGACCGGACAATGAAAAATTACTTGACAGACAAAAAATCAAAGAATTAGTTCATAAGTTTTTGGAAGCTGAAGAATACAGCAAAGAGTTAATCGTTAGTTTGATTGAAAAGGTCGAATTAACCAAGGATAAAGAGCTGTTTATTCATTTCAGATTCAAAGAATTGGACGAAAATTTATGATAAGCTATATTATAGGTATCAAGAATCGAAAAACAGGCTTTGGCAAAAATCCAGTCGTACTTAAAATCAAAAACGCTCGTATAATATACTAATTGCTGTTTTCGATTGCCGCAAGAGTTTTATCTATTTCTTTCACCCATTTCGGCTCGGCTTTTTCATACTGCGACGCGAACTCTAAATTTTTCTTTCTGGAAAACTCCTCGAAAAATCCCTGCATTCCCGACCAGTTGAAAAACAACCCCTGGTCTATTATCCTTGTCGAAAAAATCAAATCAAGCATATCTTCGGACTGGTCGTCCCTTGAATATTTGCCTTTCAGCGTTATATAATAATACGCTTTTGTCAAAGTATCGACAGATTCCGCCGCCCACGCTTCAAGTATCGCCCCTGTGCGCTCTAAATCGCCCGCGCTTGCGGGAATACACATGACAGTCGCGTTGTTATACTGCACGGTGTTATAATAATTTTCCTGCGATTCGTCAAATTTCGGCAGGGGCAGTATTCCGAAGTTCGTTTCCATTCCCCGGAGCAATTTCACCATGTCAAAATTAGTTATCATATATAAAGCCCTGTCTTCGATAAAAGTTTTTATAGCAACGTCGTTCCAGACGTCTTTATATTTGCTTGTATAATCGTCGGCTTTTATCTGGGCGTTTTCGTCCGACATAAAACTCACGACTTTGCTTAAAACAGATACCGAGCGGTCATTGCTTAAAGCGAGTTCGGGCAAATCGCCGGAGTTTTTTTCTATGACTTTCTGACCGGAAGCCGCGAATAAACAATACGCGCATTCGTGCTGGTGCATAGTGCCCCATTGGTCTTCAGGTTCCATTAGTCCGTCGCCGTTTAAATCTTTTGTCGCGGTTCTGCTGTTGTCATATAAAACGTCGAGGGTCCATTTGCCGTCTCTGACTAACTGATACGGGTCGTCGAGGGCGTACTGCTGATTCAGGTCTTTATTAAACAAAACCGTCCATGTAGCGTCGTTTGTCGTAGTAGTTATATCCCCTGCCGCTCCGTATAATTTTTTGCCTACGGTCATAGAATCATTGGCGAGCTTATTCCACCACGGCTTATCAAAATCCAGAGACGGCACGTCAAACAAATTCAGCACCTGACCTTTCTGAATCATAGTCGCGGCTTGCTGCATATGGGGATACATAACGTCAAAATCGTCGCTCCCGGACTGTATGATTTTCTGGGCGAACGCCAAAACGTCTTCTTTTCTTATTTCGGCTATGCTGATATTAAATTTATCCTCAAGAAATCTGTTTCTTCTGAAAACCGCGTCGTTGATAGGCTCGCTGTTTTCAGCCTCGGCGTACATATCTATAGTAATCCAATGAAGCCCTAAATACCCGTCCCTGTCCAGAACCGTGAAAATATAGCCGCCGCAGTCCATTTCGGGGACGTCGTATGTAATTTTGACCGGCTCTGTTTCGTCTGTATTATCCGGGTCGTCCGGATTATTCTGATTATCGGCGGCGATATTATTATCCGGGTCATTGGCTTTTGCGTTATCATTTTTGTTGTTGTTATTATTGTTTGCATTGTCAGAATTCTTATCGCCGCATGACGCTAAAAAAGCAGACAAAATCATAAACAATACAAGAATCAGCGACGTTAATCTAAAAACTTTTTTGTTTTTTATATTTATATCCATAACTTAATTCCCCCGTCTTAAATTTATAAAAACATTTTTGTTTTATTATAGCACGCAAAAATATAATTGTCAATACTCGCAAAAACGCCGCAGGAACGGAAAAACAATCCCCGCTCCTGCGTTTTTTTTATTTTATAACTGTTGTTTCTTACCCTGTGACCCCGGTTCTCTCGATGCCCTGTATCAAAAATCTCTGCCCGATGAGATATACCAGTATCAGCGGCGCGATTATCATCAGACCGCATGTGTTTCTTATCGCGGACTGATACATAGTCGAAGCCTGTATCGCCGCCGTGCTCTGAACAAGCGTCCTCGGTATCTTGACGATTTTGGGCATCAGATACGGTCCGGTGTCCGTCGTGAACAGGTTGACGTAGAATTCGTCCGTCCACTGCCATGTGAAAGCAAACAGGAATACCGTTACCATCATTGGTATCGCGTTTGGCAGTATAATCGTGAAATACGTCTTGAACACGCCGCCCCCGTCAACGTATGACGCTTCCTCAAGCTCGTCCGGGAAGCCCTTGAAAAACTGCCGCATCATCAATATATACAGCCCGTTCTTGAACGCCAGCCCCGTGATTGACAAAAGCGCGAGAGGCCAGTACGAGTTTATGAAGTTTATCTTCAGGTCTTTTACGACGGTTATCCCCATGAATTTTCTTATCGTCTCGTATATGTTCAGGAAATCGAAATACCTGAACTTCATAAACAATGAAAACTGCAGGGTCTGGTGCGGGACTATAAGCGTAAATATTACAAGCCCGAATATTAAATTATTGAACTTGAATTTAAACTTGGCGAACCCGTAACCCACAAGCGTGCATATAAACATCTGGGAGACGGCGCACAGCATAGATAATATCGCCGTGCTGGTCAACGCTTTTACATACTCGTTTTCTATTATTATCGCGTTATACGTCCCCAGCGTCGGGTTTCTCGGAACCATCATGACCATGTTGTCTATAAAATCCTCAGGGCTCATAACAGACCCCGTGAGTTTCGCGAAGAAGGGCAAAAGGACTACGTAAGATACGCCTATAAGCAATACGAGCCTGAATATTACCCAGATGACCTTCTGAAAAAAGAACACGGAAAGATACTTAATCCTAAGCCTTTTCAGCAAAGAAGTTCTTTGAAAATCGACTTTTATTTTATTTTTCGACTCTTTTTTTACTTTGGTTTCAGTAGTTGTGTCCATATAATAATTATCCTCCTTTCACCTTTCTCTTTAATTCTCACGCCGCTGGTAGAACACGAAGCTTGAGATTATAAGCCCTACCAGAGAAATCATCAGTATTATTATCAAAAAATACATCCACGCCATCGCCGACGACAGAACCTGTCCCCCCGGCTGGTCGTAAGTATATTCTATCAGCGACATTATCCTGTTTGACTTCGACGTGAAAGAGTCTATGACGGTATATATCGCGTTGACGAATATCATCGGGCTTATCATCGGGAACGTTATCTTCCAGAAAGATTCCCATGCCGAAGCGCCCTCCATGAACGCCGATTCGTATATAGTCGGCGAGATAGACTGCAGACCGCCTAAGAAGATAAGCATCTGTACCCCCGAACGGTTGATTATATTATATATGCTGTTGACCGCGTTCACGACATAGATAATCAAGCTCACGCTCACGCCCTTCATCGCCATGAAGAGCCATTGGAAGTCCATAACCGAGACAATGTTGACGATTGTACTGTCCGCGGTCGCGGAGTTCTCCGAATTCACCGTATTTAGATTCCGCGATGTGTCCTGAAGATAATTCAGCATTTCGTTCCCCTGGTCTATCCTGTCTATTATACCCGTTGACAATATGACCGGTATGAAGAATATCGCCCTGAACACCGCCCTTCCCGTCATTTTCTGATTAAGCATGATAGCCATAAACAGCGAGAATATAACTATCGCCGGTATATCGAACAAAAGCTGCTGCAATCCCGTAGTCAGGGTCAGGACAAAATTGGGGTCGTCGAAAAGCGCGTCGCTGTAATTCTTGAAACCCACCCATTCTGCCGTAAACCCGCCGCCCGTCGAAACTTTCACTTCCGTGAAGCTGAACTTTATCGAATCGAACACGACCGGAAGATATATCACTAAAAATCCGATTATGAACGGCAGTATAAAGAACCAGCCGGAACGGGCTTTTATTCTATCGAGGGACGAAGCGCGTTTTTTCTTTTTGACCGGAGCGGTTATTGGTTTGTTTGCTTCTGTGTTCTGCATCTGTTTTACTCTCCTCTCGATAAAATTAATTTACTTTTTTGTACCCTAACGGTTCTATTTTGTCTTTTTCGGAATATCCTTCGGCTTGGGCGCATATTTCGTGATAATGCTTGTCAGGGTCGTAAACCCCTGCGTCTTTTGCCGCTTCCATGCATATTTCGTGGTCTCTGTCGTCGCATTGCAACAGGACCACAGTCCCGTCGTCCTGAACTACGACGCAGTTATCGTGATTATAGTTTAATATATACGATATGCCGCCCTCGTAGGTGACTTTGACGACGTTGTTCGCGAGAAATTCGTGGTCTGTTATCGGCTTGTCTTTGACCGGCTTGAGGGCTTCGTTGAGGATATTATACGTGTCTATCATCATTTCTTTCCACATATGATAGTCAACCGAATAATAGGAGTTGAGGTCCCATTCCCACGCTTCTTTAAGCCTGTTCGCGTTCTGGTAAGCCAGTATGAAATACGGGCTCGCGCCGTTTTCGAGGGATTTCAAAAGTTCGAACTTATAATCCCCAGCCATATTTATCGGGTCCCCCGCGATATTGATAAACCCGTGGGTGACCATCGCGTAGAACGGCACGTCCTCGCTCTGGTTGGTGAACCTGCTGCCTTCGAGGTCGGCGGCTAAAATCGAATCCAGATATTTGAACGAATACGCGTTTGCCTCTTCAGCCATGAGATTGCCGTGGTCTTCATACATTCTGTCAAACAAATCCGTGACGTAGTTTTTGGCGTCCATCCTGTTTACGAGGCTCTTTTTATAGTGATTGGAATGCAGTTCCCTCGCGAGGGACCTGACCGAAATCCCGCCGACGTTATATTTTTCGTATTCTTTCATGGCTTTGGTGTACATCTGGTCCATTCTGTCGGGAGATATAAGAGCTTCGGGCGCGGACATCGGTCCGCCGAGTTCCCCGAACAGGAACGAATATTTTTTCTCCCTCGCGTACATCTGGTCCATATACCGCGCGTTGTCTTTTTTACGGACCGTACCGTCGAACGGGTACCAGTAAAAGACAAGCGAGTAGTCCATATCCGGGAATATCCCCGCGCCTTTGTCTCTGGCGTAATCAATCAAATCCTGGAAGCCTTTCTTTCCGCCCATTTTTTTCTCTATCTTGAGTTTAATCGGAACTGCTCCCCTTATTCCCCCGTTTACCCAGCCGTTGAGCCTGAACTTGATATTTTTTATATTTTCTTCGTTAAGCTCGTCTATTATAGCCTTAATATCGTCGAACGTGTTCAGCGGGGTCGTCCCTACATACGGGAACCCGAACGCGTTTTCCGCTGTTTTTATAGTTCCCAGCGTTTCTATAAACAGAGGTATGTCTCCGTCGCCTGACAATGGCTTAAGGTCGCCTTTGTCTACAAGATAATCCCTGTAAGCCTTAGCCATGCCGACATACGAGGCTTCGTAGCCGCCCTGTTTTTTAGGTTTGCCGTCCTCGTCGCTTGAGAGCATTATATATCTTATGATATAATTCCCGGTGTATTTTCTTCTCGACGCTACTGTTATAAGGCTGTTTATGCCCTTTTGCTCAAAATCAAGATTATATTCGTCCACCGGTCTTGGGGTAAACATGGCGGAAGTGTAACAGTATATGCTTGTGTTTCCCCCGTTTTCAGTCGTAATGCTCGCCATTACGTCGCCTTCTTCTATAATCCCGATAAATCCGTCGCGCCTTGCCTCGATTTCGGGTTCGGGTGCTTTATCGTACTCGTTGCCGTCTTCATCAACAAAAATCTTTAACGCCGCCGTAAGCTCGTTGCCTTCCGCGTCGTAATATACGGCTTTCTGCGTTTCGGTTTCGTTTCCGTCGGCGTCAACCGTTATATCCGGAACCGTCATGGCTTCTTCAAGCCTGTTGCCGTCCGCGTCATAGAAAGCCTCCTGAGATTCCACTTTGGTCGTAGTCACGATTTCGTAGTCCTCGACTGCCCCGAATACCGGGAGCCTCCATTTTTTCGTATGTGTACCCACTTCGATTTTTCTGAAAGAGTAGTCCGGACCGTAGATTTTATTTGTAAGGACAAACGACGTGTCGTATATTTCCTCATATCTGAGCAGCGCGCCCGAACCGTCGGGGACAAATGTATATCCGGTGTTGTCCCTGCGCCCCGCGCCCATATAGGGCAGAACGTTTATATAAGAAATCTGATAAGTCGATTCGTCGTATCTTATGCCGTTGGCGGGCAATCTCATATATAGCCCGCGCTCGTCGATATAATACTCAAGCGCCATTTTAAATAATGGCGGGGCTTTGTCGGTCGCCTCATATTCAACAAGGGCGTGGTCTTCGTCCATATCCTCGAAAGTATATTTTGTATATTGCTTGATAAAGCCCTCTATCTGGTTAAGCTCGCGCTCTGAGGCGTGGGGGTCGAAAACGTAAATTGCGTAGAACTTGGTTATCGGATACGTAACCTGAAGCTCTTTTTTCGCCCTGTCCGTCAAAGTTGGGTCGTTCGCGTCCTTGAGAGTATAATAAGCGTTCATTTTCTCAAGGTCTCTCTGGTTGGTTATAAGGCTGAGTATCTTTTCGTTAAACGATTCTTTCTCTATAACTTTGGGGACTAATTTTCTTTTTTCTTCTTTGCCTATAGTATATTCGACCCTTATGCCGCCTTTTATCTTCTTCATTTTTATTTGTCTGTTCATGGCGGCTTGTTTAAACGAGTCGAAAGTGGTGGATTTGTCCCCCTCTGAATATTTAACTAAAATCTGGGACAAAAGCTTCATTTTCGTGTCGGGGCTCGGCGCGGAACCCTCAAGCCCTACGTCGTACGGGTTTGAGAAAAGTATCTGCCCGGTCTTTATTTCTTTTACGGCTATTTCGCCCGTGTCGTACTGATAATATAACTCAAATCCGTCTTTGACTAAAACGGGTTTCCCGTCGGGATAATATTTCATTTCGGGCTTCTTTTCCGTTCCCTCGTTGACTTCGATAGTCTTTGCCCCGAAATCTTTCAGTTTCGCCTCGGGATTTTCATATACCGTCTCTATAAACAGCTTTATCCTCTCAGCCTCAAGCTTGGCTTCGTCGTCTTCGTCTTCTTCCTCGTCGGCAGCCCACACCTGCAGCGTTACAAGAGGCACGCAGCTTATTATAGTCACAAGAACTATGAACAGCGCGAGAAGCCTTTTAGCCATGCCTGTTTTTCTGATTAATTCTGAATCTTTTACTTGCATAATATATCCTCCTTTCTTATATCTGTATCATCACAATCGGTACGAGACTTCGACGTAGATGCTGTTTATAAACTGCACCATCTTCAGGAGAAGCCCCGAGAAGAGCATGGTGACGAACATTATAAACGCCATTCCGACTATCGAGCCGATTACCGTTGCGACGTTCTTGCCCAATGAGTAGTCGTGGATTACCATTGTCCCGAAGAACAGCAGCATCCCGACCCAGACAAACATGATTGTGCCTATCATATTGATAATCGGAACTTCTTCGACGGTTACTATATGCGTAGCCAGCGTCGAGAAGAATATTATCGGGGTTATCGGGACAAGGGCGTAGCATGTGGCCATGTATATGTCCTTCATGTTCCCCTCGCCGTCAAAGAGCGTGGTAAGGCACCAGTTTGAAATGACCCACAAAGTCACGGGGACGATTATCGACAGGGCTTCCATCGTGGGGTTGCTGAATATCCCTTCCGGGTTTACGATAAATCCCTCGCCGAACGCTTTGTAGATATACACCGCGCACGCCATGATAAGATATATCGTCGCCCCCAGCATAGACCCCCTGCCTTCTTTTTTCATATCCCAGAACCCGTCAAAAGGATGGAATATTATATAAAATCCGTAGAACATGTGGCTGCCGAGTTTCAGTTTTCTTCCCGACCTTATCTGGTCTCTTTTGTTTACTTTGTTCGCTTTTTTCATGAACAGGGATATGCCTACAAAGAATATGATAAGAAAAATCGGTATTATGATTACGTTGTTCTCTATCCAGATTTTCCTGTATGCCTGGAACGACTGCGAATAGTTCTTTACGTCAAGCGCGAACCTGAACTGCCTCATGGCTTCCTGATATTCGCCGTCCCTGTAATAGCTTTTGCCTATGCCTATATAGGCTATATCCGAGTTGTTGTTTCTCTTGCGTATTTCTCTCCAGTCCTCGACAGCCCTGTCGTACTGCCTGTTTCTCTGGTTGGCGAGGGCTGAAAGGATTATATCGCCGTATTCCGTGCGCTTAAATACTGTGAAATTAGAATTCGTCTTGTCTAACAAAAGCATTTTCGTGCCCTGATAAGCCACGGCTTGAATGCTCTGTATATTCCCGAAGTACTGTCCCTCGTCGCAGAATATAAACAATAACCTGCCATCCTCGTCGTAAGTATATACCCTCTGCCTTGCCTCGTCGATTATGCTCCATGTCCCTTCCGGTCCTATCGCGACGTCAACGATTCTCGACGGTCCTATCCTAAGAGTCCAGAATTCCCCGTCGGGGCTTAAAAATCCCGAACGCCTCATAACGTCCGCCCCCTGCGGGTTTAATCTCTTAACCGGGTGATACTCCGATTTCCTGTCCGTTCTCGCGGCTAACTGCTGCGATTCTTCTATGGACGAAGTCGTCACGTACACGAAACCGTCCTCGTCGATTGATATATTGTTATACTCCGTCGGCACGTTTCTGTAGGACTGCTGCCTCTGCGCCCTTGTCTGGAAGTTTCTCCAGAATATCATGAACGGGTTGGCGACCGATTTCTGCGCCCCGACGAATCCCAGAAACTCGCCGTCGGATGTCATAGATATTATCCCCTGGTTTGTCGTTGACGACACGACGTATATTCTTCCCGCGCTGTCAACGACGAGGGCGACGGGTTTATATACGTGACCCTCAGGGAAAACGTCGCTCGTGGGCTGTTCGACTATTCTCACATGCTCCCCGAACTCGTACAGTTCCCCGTCGTCTTTTCTGGTCGTCCCCTTGCTGAAAACGACTATCCTGTTTTTCTCCGTATCGGCGACGAATATCTCGTCGGCGTTGGCAAACACGCCTTTAGGCTCCGCGAGCCCGTCGGGAACCCCCCACATGTTCACGAAAGAATTCAGAATCATTTTCCCGCTGTAGTCGGAGTTTAATATTACTATCCTGTTGTTTTTCTGGTCGGCGATATATAACAGCCCGTCAACGTCCACAAACAAATCCTGCGGGGTGTCAAGGTTGGTATCTTCGCCTAAGAAATTCTCTATCGCGTATTTATCCGCCGTTATCTCGTTGATATATGTCGAATCTATGGTAAGCTCGGGAACATAAGCGTCGGGCGATTCGACAGCCCAGAATCCGCTGTTTGGGTGGTCGGGGTCGCCGTACGTGTAAATATAAGTCACATACGTCGAATATGCCGCGGCAGGTATCCCCGATATTGCGATTAAACAAACAAAGAGGGCAATAAACCGCAATATATATTTTTTTCTTCGCGCTTTTCGCTGCATATTCACATTTGCATTTGCAATGCTTGTCATATCATCTGTTTTCTGCATTAAATATTTCCCCTTTCTTTATTATATTAATCTTTCATGCCGGAAGACGCCATTGTTTCTATTATCTGAGACTGCGAGAGAACGAAGACCGCTATCGGCACGACCATCATGACGACCGTCGAAGCCGCTCCCGCTCCCGCTCTCACTATCCCCCCCGCAAGTATCTGACCGATAGCGTAGGAGAAAGTCTTTAGCTGTTCGCTCTGTATATATATCGAAGCTCCCATGTTCCAAAGCCCCTGGAAAGAGAATATGATAAGAGTGAGCCACGCCGGCTTTATCATCGGCATCGCTATATACCAGTAAGTTTTAAGTTCCCCCGCCCCGTCGAGCCTCGCGGACTCTATCGTGCTGTCGGGAATCGCGGTGTCTATAAACTGCCCCATCAGATATAATCCCAAAGTCGAGCAGAACGTCGGCACTATTATCGCAAGATACGTGTCAACCCAGCCCAGTATGCTCATCGTCAGAAAGTTCGTGATAGAAGTAACCGTAGCGTTGAACATCAGCGACAGCGTGATTATTTTGAATATCGCGTTTGCTCCGGGGAATTTGATTTTCTTTAACGCGTACGCCGAAAGGGACGATAAAATCAAGTTGCCGAGAGTGCCGAAAACCGAGATTAATATTGTGTTGAATATGTATCTCGAAAACGGGACCCACGAAGTGCTCATTAATCTGAATAAGTCCCCGTAGTTTTTCATAGTGGGGTTTACAACATAGAATCTCGGAGGGAAAACCCAAAGTTCGTCGAGGGGCTTAAGAGACTGCATTATAGCGTAAAACATGGGTATAAACATGAAAGCCCCGAATATTATCAAAATCGCGTTTATTGCGATGTCTCCGCCCATAGAGCGGTTCATAGCGTGATTATGCTTTTTTATTCTTAACTTAGCCATATTTACGTACCTACCTTTGACAATAATCTGTTGACAAGCATGTTTGCCCCAACCATCAGGAAGAAGAGCAAAGTAGCGATTGCCGACGCGTAACCCATTTCAAATCTTATGCCGCCGTAGTCGTCGAGATGGTGCATTATCGTGTGCGCCGAATACTCGACCGAAGGCATCCCGCATAACGCCGTGACTATATACCCGAAGCCGAAAGAGCCTGTTATCGTCATAACCGCGCCGAACATAAGCTGGCTCTTCATCAATGGCAAAGTAACGTACCATAGTTCCTGCCACCTGTTCCTGATGCCGTCGACCGCCCCGGCTTCGTAATATGACCGGTCGACAGTTTGCAGTCCCGCGATAAACGCAAGGAACGACGTCCCCAGCGACAGCCACAGCGCGACCACTATACACAAACCCATCGTGTATTTTTTGTCCTGAAACCAGAGAATAGGACCCTGTATAAAATTAAACCTGAGCAATAAACTGTTCGCGTATCCGTACTGGTCAGAGCTGAATAATACCTGCCAAATCATGAACACCTGCCCGGATATTGACGGGGCATAGAATATCAAAGTAACGAACGCCCTCATCTTCGGCGATAATTCGTTTATGAACCACGCCATCATAAAAGATAAAACATAGCTTATAGGTCCCGTGACAGCCGCGAATATGAAAGTGTTTTTTATAGCTATCAAAAATATATCGTCGTCAAGAAGCAGCCTTATATAATTGTCAAAGAAAACAAATTTCGGGAACTCCAGAAGATTAAAAATCGTCAGGCTGAAAAAGAGCGACAAGGCTATAGGCAGGACCGTGAAAATCAAAAACAGTATAAAGAACGGCGCGACCATGAAGTATCCGAATTTGTTGACTCTCATTTCTCTTAACGTCCATTGCATTTTTGTCATGTCACCCCTGTTGACGGCGCGTTTTTTCTGAACGACTTCTCCGTCTCCGGGGCTAATCGGTTTGTCCGACATAGAACTTTCCTCCTTAAATTAATATAATATTGTTAATTTTTTTAGATTTGTAGAAATGTTTTGCCAAAGCCCCCTTTTTGAAAGGGGGTGTCACGAAGTGACGGGGGTTTGTTCCCCGAAACACCGTCCGTAGGGGCGACCCTGTGTGGTCGCCCGCAAACCCCCGCCGCCTGCGGGCGGCACCCCCTTTCAAAAGGGGGCTTTTAGGGAGTTCCAAAAACTTTACTCGTCGATGTCGTCTGCTGTTATTCTCTTGCCGAATTTGTCTCTTTCTATTATCGGCATGTCAAACTCAAGTCTCTTTCTGGAAAGTTCTTTGTCTATGTCGGGGATATAATCCTGTATCTTCTCTATCGGCGAAGCCCCGTCGTTATATACGGCTTTCCATGCGAAATCAACGTATCTTGTCACTATATAGCCTCCCGGAACTTCCGGAACGGCTTTGAGGTTCTTGAACTGGCTCATGAGATTTTCGTAATCTGCCGTGGGCCAGGGCATATTCGCGAGGGCTTCGACGTTCGCCGTAGGATATTTCGCCGCCGCGCCCATCATTGCCACAAGCTCGCTGCCGAAACGTCCCTGGGTCTCCGCTCCTGCCCACCATTGCATAAACGCCCACGCGTTTTCAGTATTGTTCTTAGCCGCCGAAGACCTCATCATCAGAGTCGAAACCACTCCCGCCGGGGAAGCGTTGTCCACTATGATTTTTGTCCCATCTTCAGTCTCGCCGACTATATCGTATAAATTCCCGGTCGCAGCTTCCCACGCGACGTCCGCGTCGGTCTTTTCCCTGACTGTTCCGGGCATGGGCACAAACTCCCACAGCCCCCTTATTTCAGGCGCGAAAACCATAAGCTGGTTATAAGCGTCGTAATACTGAACGGACACCGGCATGTCGCCCGACCTGAACCTGTTGGCGAAGTCAAACGTTATGGGGAATCTGTATTCCGTATAAAATTTTGTCATTCTCTTGAACGAGTCGAGAGCCATGTTGTCCTCTAAGTTTATCTCTATGCCGTCGCCTTTATATAACGGCACGTTCTGCTGGAACATAAACGTAAGCAGCGGCAGCATTCCGGGGGTTATCCCGACGTCGTAATTCTTCTTCTGCAGGACCGGCACTATTTCAAAGAGTTCTTCCCACGTCGTCGGGACTTCCAGTTCCATTTCGACAAAAATGTCTTTCCGGTAGAACAGCATCGGGAACGTCTGGCATTCGGGAAGCCCGAACACCTGAAGCTTCGACTGGTCCTCGACCGCGTCGTTTTGCAGGGTCAGCGGAACCAAAGCCGACGGGGTGAAGAATTTCGTGATTTCCTCGTAACTCAGTATCCCCCTGCCCGGGTCGCCTTTAGAATATTCCACCCTGTTGCCGTCCCTGTCGTAATTCAGCGGCAGGACCGCGCTCCTGATTGCGTAGTTTATCGCCGCGTTGCCGTCGTTGGCGACTGCTATGTCAGGTCCGACCCCTGCCAGAACAGACGGCAGAAGCGACCCCGCCGCGACCAATTTAAGATTGACCTGTATATCCGTCATAGCTGTAAAATCCACGACCATCTGTCTTATTACCTGCGCCTGGTCGCGCCCTGCCATGACAAGCCCGCCCATGTTCGGAGCCGTTGACCCAAGCCATACTTCGACGACTTTCGATTTGTCTTTTGTTTCGGACATCGCGCCCTGCGTGTTATAATCGGCGAAGAAAGACATCACGAACGACGAAAACTCGAAAGCCACCGCCTGGAAGAAATTCGCCTCGGCTTTGGGCAGTTTTTCCTCGATTGGCTGTATTTTAATATAATCTATTTCAAGCGGCTGGTTTCTTCTTTCAAGCAGCCATGTTGCCATATTTCCGATATTTGTCTTGAAGTTATCCATTCCGGGAGCTATCCTGTCGTTGTTGTGAGCCATTCTGTCAAGCTGCAGGGCCATTTTTTCAAGCATGACCGTATGCTCGCCCTTTGAGCCTATAATCCCTTCAAGCTGAGCGGACATTTCCCTTAGGTTCTGGGCTTCGTCCCACATACCCTCGATGACTCTGGGAATCTGTTTGGCAAAGCCGTAATCCCTGTTGGCGTCGGGAGTTGCCCCGGTTATCATTCTTATTTTTCTGTACATTTCGTTGAGGTTCATGACGCTGTCTTCGACATTACCCAGCAATTCAGCCATATCGCCGAGAACGACCTCAAACTCGATGACGTGCTTTCTGCCGCCCTCGAGGTAAAATTCAAAATATTGTTTTTCTTTATTTTTGCCCTCGCCGGTTATCGTGCCGTCGTTCAGCGGCTCGACCTGCCAGCTGTCGTCGAAATTAAATCTGAGCCTGTACGCTTCCTCAAACGGGATTTCACCGTTGATTCTTATTTTTCTCGACGCGTAAACCCCCTGATACACAGCCTGCTTGAATCTGGGCACTATATAATACCAGCCGTCGCCTCCCGCGGGAACTTCAAACTCGTATCTTATCCATTGCCCGACTATCTGCCATTTGCTGCCCCCGATAGAGTTAAGCCTTATTCTCGAGGCGTCCTGAGGCTGGGTTATAGCCGATGTCCTGTCGTTTAACGGGTATATAGTTATCTCGGACGTTGCCGCGGGTGTCTGAGCCTGTATCAAATCTATTTCAGCCGTGCCTTTTTTATCGCCGTATTTCGCAATCATCTGCGCCCTGTACTGTTCGTACGTCGGGATTTGCGGCGCGACGACAAACTTCATCTCGTTTACATAGACAGCCTCCCTTACCGCGTCAAGGGTGATAACATGCTCCCCTGCGGTAAGGTAATAATAGAACGGCTCCTGAACAAACCCCGAAGAATCGTCGGTCAGGATAGTCCTCCATTCCGGAGCTTCGGATTTTGTCGGTCTTATCTCGTTGTCTTTTATATCCCTTGCAAACATCGGCTCGGCTTTTTCCGGGTCAAAATTCTTTATGTCTTCCGGTAATTTAATCTGACCGTCCGATTCGTCGAGATATTTATAGTCTTCGACGTATACTTTCGTCATGGTTATGTAGCGGGCTTCCCTGAAGGGCACTTTGCCGTCTATTTTTATCATTCTTTCGATTGCCGACGTTTTGCCCACTACCTGAAGATATGTGATTTCTAAATTATACAGCCCTTCTTTTTCCACCGTGAAATTAAACGACGCCGCGCCTTTTTCGGGCAGGTAAATCGCCTGTTTTCCCATCTGCTCCGAAGTCGTTATCCCCTCTGCCGTCGTGAGTTCGGGGTCGTTGTTCAGTTTTGCCGGCGTTATCACGATTTCGCCCGAACCGTAAGGCATTACCCCGTTTTCTTTAAAATAAAGGTCGCTTTTTTCTTTGAGATATTCGACATAATGAACTGCGTTGAGTATTTCTTTTACTTCCGCGATTCTTGACTGTTTTTCTTCGTCGGCGTCGGCAGCCGAGACAGACATGGCAGGCAAGACCGGGATAATCGTTCCGAATATCATCAATAAAGCAAGTATGATACAGAACCGTCTTTTTTTGCCTGACTTTGCTTTATTCCGCTTGATAAATTCATTTTTCATGAAAAGCTTTCCTCCTGCATATATTTTGCCAAAATTTTGTTTTGCGTTTTATTGGTTTTGATATTAATGTTTATTGTGCAATATGTTTAATTATTACTGATAAAATAAGTTAAATTAAACAACTGTTACAATATTATATTATCACAAGCCTAAAATTTTGTCAAGTATGACAATAAAATATTAAATTCGCCGGAGTTTTTTATATACTTTGTTTTTTGAGTAAAAATATCCCATTTGCGTTTGCTTTTTTAGGGGTTATTTTTACATAAAAAATCATGAAAATCATTAAAATGCAAAATCCGGGTTTTGACATTAATTTCCGCAAATTTAATCCGAATTTCATCAAATTTCGCCGCAAATCACAAAAAAAGCAAGCCCGCAAAATTAATTTTACAGGCTTGAATATATAAAATACAACACAAAAAACCATGCTTGAAATTTATGAACGGCAGGGCATAAAAATCCGCGCGAAAACAATTTTTGTACAAATTGCACAAATTTATTCAAAGAATTTTTACAATTTACATCAATTAATTTATATCCAATTTATATTGGATTTATATCGCCATATATCAAACGCCGGAATTTTACTCCAAAAAGCCTCCCTTGCTAAAGGGAGGTGGACCGCCGTTAGGCGGTGGTGGGATTCGGAATCTGATGTTGTGCGGGGAGAGAAACGGAATCCCTCCGTCACGCTCCGCGTGCCACCTCCCTTTAGCAAGGGAGGCTTTATAAATCATTTTCCTGCGCCAATTTATATTTTATCACGTCATTCTCAACAGTCGCTGTGACTTTATCGTCTTTTTTTATTTTGTTCTCAAGCATTTCAAGGGCGAACGTGTCCTCGATTTTTCTCTGTATCGCACGCCGCAACGGTCTTGCGCCGTAGATTGGGTCGTAACCCTCTTTGCTTAATAATTCAACGCATTTGTCGTCAAATTCTATCTCTACCCCCATTAAATTTACGCGTTTTTTTATTTCACCGAGCATTTTTACCGTGATTTCTTTTATCTCGCCGTTTGTGAGCTTTTTAAACGTGATTATCTCGTCGATACGGTTCAAAAACTCCGGACGGAACGTCGATTTAAGCGCGTCAAGCGATTTTGACTTATGATTTTCGTCCGACTGTTCCAAGCTTTCTTTCGAAGAAAACCCCAGCATTTTGCCGCTTGTGAAATGCTCCGCCCCAACATTTGAAGTCATGATTATGACCGTGTTTTTAAAATCGACTTTTCTACCGTGAGCGTCGGTCAGTATGCCGTCCTCTAAAATTTGCAGGAGTATATTAAACACGTCCGGGTGGGCTTTTTCTATCTCGTCGAACAATATAACAGAATACGGCTTTTTCCTGATTTTTTCGGTTAACTGCCCCGCGTCGTCATAGCCGACATATCCCGGAGGCGAACCGATAAGTTTCGAAACGCTGTGCTTTTCCATGAATTCCGACATATCTACGCGTATCATAGAATTTTCGTCGCCGAACAAAGTCTCTGACAGAGCTTTGCAGACTTCGGTTTTTCCCACGCCTGTCGGACCTAAGAATATAAACGAACCCGCCGGGCGTTTCGGGTCTTTTAACCCTACCCTGCTGCGTCTTATCGCTCTCGCGATTGCGTTGACAGCCTCGTTCTGCCCGACTATTCTTTTATGCAACGTTTCCTCAAGATTGACTAACTTATCGGCTTCTTCTTTTAATAACTGCTTTACGGGGATATTAGTCCAAGCCGTGACAATATCTGCGATATTATCTTCTGTTATCGAGATTTTTGCCGTGTCTCTCTTATTTATCCAGTCCTGCTGCTGACTGTTGAAAGATTCCTGTAATTTTTTCGCCTCGTCCCTGACTTTTGCCGCCCTCTCGAAATCCTGCGCTCTTATCGCTTCTTCTATCTCGCTCTTTGACTGTTTTATCTGATTTTCAAGTTCTTTTAACTCAACGGGCAAAACCAACGCAGATATTCTCGCTTTTGACGCGGCTTCGTCTATTAAGTCAATCGCTTTGTCGGGTAAAAACCTGTCGTTTATATATCTTTTCGAGAGTTGCGCGGCTGATATTATCGCTTCGTCCGTGATTTTCACTTTATGATGCGCCTCATACCTGTCGCGCAAGCCTTTTAATATCTCAATAGTTTCTTCTTCGGACGGTTCGCCGACCGTGACGCTCTGGAATCTTCTCTCCAAAGCCGCGTCTTTCTCGACATGCTTTCTGTATTCGTCGGTCGTCGTCGCGCCGATTACCTGAATTTCGCCCCTCGCAAGCGCGGGCTTTAGAATATTTGCCGCGTCAACCGCGCCTTCTGCCGCTCCCGCTCCGATAATCGTGTGGATTTCGTCAATAAAAACAATCACGTTTGTGCTTTTCTTTATTTCTTCCATGACGTTTTTAAGCCGTTCCTCAAATTCCCCGCGATATTTCGCCCCTGCTATCATGCCCGACAAATCAAGCGTGACGACTCTCTTGTTTATAAGAGTATCGGGTACGTTTTTCTCGCATATTCTTTGCGCCAGACCCTCGACCACGGCAGTTTTGCCAACGCCGGGTTCGCCGATTAAACACGGGTTGTTTTTTGTGCGTCTCGATAATATCTGCACGACCCTTTCCATTTCCAAATCCCTGCCGATTATCGGGTCAAGCTTGCCTTGCTCCGCCGCGACTGTCAAATCTTTGCCGTATTGATTTAATACCGGGGTGTTATTTATATTTTTTTTGTTAGGATTTCCGGGATTGACCGCGCCGAACTGACCAGTCATTGCAAACGGGGATATTCCCGGCATAAAATCATTCCCGCCGCCCCCTCCTAACGAAGATTTTGTTGACGAAATATATTCCTGACTCTGAAAATAATTTAATATATCTTCATAAATTAAATTTATATTTGCGCCCTCAGAATTTAATATTTTTATGGCGATGCATTCGTTTTCCTGCAATAAAGCCATTAAGATATGCTCCGTGCCGACATAATTGTGAAATAAACTCTGGGCTTCAGAGAAAGAATTTTCGATTATGCGTTTAATCATCGGGGTTCTTTCTGCGGCTGAAGTGTTGACTTTATCGCCCATGCCTATCCTGTTTAAAAGCTGAGTCCTGACGTTTTCGAGGGTAATACCCCGGTTTTCAAGTATTTTAGCGGCGACGCAGTTTTTTTCCATGAGCATACCTAAAAGCAAATGCTCGCTTCCGACATAAGTATGTCCGAAATTTCTTGCCGTATCAAGAGTATTTTCAAGCGCGTTCTGCGCCAGTTTGGTTAATTTGTTCTGCATATATAATATCACCTCTTTTTTTTGTGTGTGGGTTTGGGTTGGGTTTTTATGACTGTTGGATTGTTTTGATTTGTAGGGGCGACCGCCCTCGGTCGCCCGCAAATATAATTTTACGCTGGCATTTTGATTTACACGGACGACCGAGGGCGGTCGTCCCTACATAAAACCCCGTTGATATATTGCGCTCTTAAAATATCCCTGTTTGTCTTTGAATCTTTATACTGCAAGATTAAATTTGCGGGCATGACTTTTACTAAAAGCATGTCGAGAGTTTTGTAATCTATGTCTTTTATGACTCCATATGTCACGCCTAATCTTATCATCGAATACAGCGACAGAAACTCAGAGCTTGAAATCATGTGGGCGTTTTTGATGAGCCCGTAGGAACGCTTTATTTTATCCGTGATTAAATCTTTTGAGCTTTTATATATCTCGGTTCTTCCGGCTCTTTCGAGTTCGATTATCTTTTCGGCGACGGGTTTGATTCTGTCAAGGGTCTGCTGTTCTGATATGCCCAAAGTTATATTGTTCGATATTTGGTACAAATCCCCGCCGATTTCTGTCCCCTCGCCGTAAAAGCCTCTTATCGTCAAGCCTATTTTAGACAAATCAGCCGTGATATTCTGTATTTTGCGGTTTAAAGTCAGAGCCGGAAGATGCAGCATGACCGAAACTCTCATACCCGTGCCGAGATTTGTCGGGCATTGGGTCAGATACCCGAAGTTTTCATCGTAAGCGTAACTGATATTTTCGCTTTTATCTATTAAATCATCGAATTTATTCGCTTCTTCGTATGCTTCGTATATCGCGAACCCCGGTTTTATGCTTTGTATTCTCAAATGGTCTTCTTCGTTGACCATGACGTAAATCCCATTATTTGTATCCGTGATAAGCTCTTTTTCGACAGGGCTTTTCACAAAATCAAGGCTTACGACGCGTTTTTCCATAAGCGCGCCTGTTTCGGTAGATGATACAGAATCAAAAAAATCTATAAATTCATAATTGTTTTTATTTGTTATCGCATTGTTGACAGTCTCGATAACTTTTTTTCTTCCCTCGGAGTTTAATTTCTGAGGGAACGGAAAGTCCGCGAGATTTCTCGCAAGCCTCACCCTTGAGCTTATCGCGACGTCACATTCCGGTCCGAGACTTAAATTATTGTTGAAATCATTCAGTATTTTTTCGATTTTAATATTGCCGTTATTTTCGATAGTTGTTTTAGCCATAAAACTTACACCCCCAGACTTTCCGGATTTATTGTATTGATTTTTTTGATTTCGTCTCTTATAACCGCGGCTTCTTCAAAATTCTGGTCGGCTATCATTTTTTTAAGTCTTAAATTAAGCTCCTCGATTTTTCTTTTCGCCGTGATTTTCGCGCTCATACCTCCGGGGATTTTCCCCGTATGTTTCGCCGTGCCGTGTATTCTTGCCACATTAGGCTCAAATTCATTCCTGAACGTTTCGTAGCATTCCCCGCAGCCTGCCTTACCTGATTTTGTTATATCATAAAAAGTCGAGCCGCACATAGAACATTTATTATCTTTCGCGGTTTCGGTCAGAACCGGCTGCGACGCTGTTTTGTTTAATCCAAGCATATTAAATATATCAGAGTTAAAATCAAAACTCAGATTATTGTCGAACAGACCCATATAATTCTGCCCGTAAATTTGCCCGGCGCATGACGAGCATAAATAATTTTCGGTTATGTTGCCGTTTATGTTATTTTTCAAATAAACGTTCGCTATATTTTTGTTGCATTTTTCACATATCATAATTTTTTTCCTCCTAAAAAATAAGTTAATGTTTGGTGATAGTTAAGCCCCCTTTTGAAAGGGGGTGTCACGAAGTGACGGGGGTTTGTGGAATTTGATGTTGTGTAGGGACACGGCGCGCCGTGTCCGTTAATATATAACGGGTGTGTTCGCGGACACGGCGCGCCGTGTCCCTACGATATATTTCCGCGCTGTCACTCAATCAAAGCAAGCACGGCGTTTTTCAGAATCGACGAACGCAGAGCGTCCCTCGCGTTTGGCGGCATGATATTCTTTAATATATTATCCGACGTTATATTTAAAATCATACGCATTTCACGCTGGCTTATTATATCATGATTATACAGGTTAGACAAAAAAACTTTTGTCGTAATATAGTCCACGGAATCTCCGACGGCGTTTATAAAATGCATGATATACGAAGCTTTGTCAAATTTGATTTGTTTTATTTTTATGAATCCGCCGCCGCCGCGCCTGCTTTCGACTATATAGCCTTTTTCGGGTGTGAATCTTGACGTTATGACATAGTTGATTTGGCTTGGAACGCAGCCTAACACCCCGGTTATATCGCTGCGCCGGAACTCAATCAGCCCTTCGTTTTTGCTCAGCATTTCATTTATGATGCTTTCAATCATGTCTGACAACAACATTTTTTATAAATCCCTCTTTTCGGTCTTTGATTTATGCGGACGACCGGGGACGGTCGTCCCTACAAATATTTTTATATTTTCGACTTTGACCATTGTTGACCTTTGTTATAGTATATACCAATAGTCAAAGAAAGTCAAAGTCGAATTTTCAAGATTATAGACAATTATGCGGGATTATATTTGATTTAAGCGTGAAAATAATATTTTTTCTTTGATTTTCTTATTTTTTATAGGTTTTTTGATTTTTGGAATTGATTGGATTTTTATTGTAGGGACGACCGCCCCCGGTCGTCCGCGGATTTGAATTTACGCCGGTTCTTATCGGCGGAACGTCGAGGGCGACGTTCCCTACATTTTTAATTGATTTATGCAGACAAACCGCAAAAAAGACAGATTCTCTCTGCCTTTTTTATATATTTTATTGTGTTCGCGGCACGTTTCGGAAGCCGCGCCCTACTTAGTCCCGAACGCTTTTCTTAACGCCGATTCAAAATCCGGATATACTTCGGGTCTGATTTCGTATTCATAATACGGGTGATAATTAAAACTCAATTTATATTTGGCGAGTATGTCCATAATATCCAGAATCCATTGAGTGCCGCCTTTGTTTATTCCGTGGCTGTTTTCGCCGAAGTTGCCGATATGTATGCCGAGTTCGCCTATATAAGCCGGAACGTTTTTGCTTTTTATATAATCCAACGGGATAGTATACGCAAACTCTAAAAATTCTTTGTTGAATTTCCAGTTGCCGTCGTGTTTGGCTATCATGTCGGCCGGGTATATCCTGTCAGTCCCGTCGTTGCAGTCCCCGGCTGTCTGATGAACGTATCTTCCCGGCTCATAACAATGATAAGTATATGCGTAATTATTGGCGGGGTCGGTTATATCGGGGAAATTATATCTGCCGTTTACGTTCTGCCATTTGTCGTGCTGGTCGTTCGGCGAGGCGTTATCTTTCGGGTCGGGGCAGTCCGACAGCCACAAACGCTCAATGATAATAACGTGATTTGCGTCGTTTTCTCTGATTGCCGCAACTACTTTATTCGCCAAATCTTCCCAGACTTTAAAAGTTCTGTCATACGGTTTTATATCTCCCGGTATTACTCTTGAATTAGGCTCGTTTACTATGTCATATCCTGCGATTACAGGTTCGTCTTTGTAACGTTTGGCAACGTTTCTCCATAATTCGACAAGCCTGTCCTGACGGTCGGTATCTGTAAAAAGATTTCTGTCGCTTATGCTTTTCGCGTTTGGAGTAAAATGAAAATTCAATACAAGCGTCAGATTATATTTTTTCGCCCATTCTATACGCCGGTTAAGCCAAGCCCATGTCGCGTCTTTATACGATATTGGATTTGTCGAAGTATCTTCAAAAAAGTTCGCGCCGAGATAAAGCCTTATGCTGTTGAATCCTATATCCGCCATATTTTTAAAGTCGCGTTCCTGAAAATCTTCCGGGGCAACCGAACCGTTCCCTCCCCAGAATCCCATGCCTTTTATAATATATTCTTTGCCGTCTCCGTCGATAAATCCCGTGCCGTTTGTTTTTATAAAACCCATAATATTTTCTCCTCACGATTATAAATTATTTTGCTGTTAAAATTATAGTCACATTATTATATTATCATCATAGCATAAAAGATATATTTATTCAATAGTTTTTTTCCAAAGCCTCCCTTGCTAAAGGGAGGGGGACCGCCGGAGGCGGTGGTGGGATTCGGAATCTGATATTGTTCAGAGAATTTACAGAATCCCTCCGTCACGCGGTCGAACGCAATACCACAGAACCAAAGCAGTATCTCGCGTGCCACCTCCCTTTAGCAAGGGAGGCTTTACGGGAGAGTGTATTTTCGTGAACTTAATAAATGTAAGGAGAACAATAAAATAATGAAAAAACATATAGTATTAATTTTACTCTTGATTTTTATTGCCGTATTATTATATTCATGCGGCGAAAAAAATAACACAGCCTCGACAAAATCACCGGAAATCACAGAAAATATTGAAATTATTCAAGAAACGAAAGGGGAAGATATTATGCAACCGACAACAGAAACAGAAACCAAAAACACAAAGAAACTTTTAAAATCTCCGGCTGTCTATACCCTCAAAGCTCCCGTTGCCGGGAATTATCCTCAGGGATTGTTTAAATATCCCAACACGCAAAACACGAACACAAGAGAACAGTTTATCCAGACGCTTGAATGGTCGCCGAAAATAGAGAAAACTTTTGAAAAAGATACGCAATATACCGCTGTTTTGACGCTTACTCCCGCGTTTAATAATTATACATTCGACGGGTTAACTCTTGACGATATTAAGAATCTGCCGAAAGATAATGTTTCGGATATGTCCTTTGATATAATCGAGGACAGCATGGTTATTAAGATTATGTTTGAGAAAACGTCGGAAGTAAACGCAGAGCCAGAGTTGTTGTTTTACGACGAGTTTGACGGGGTTCAGCTTGATTTGACAAAATGGGAATGCTGCCCTAATTGGGACAGGCAGGGCCGAAGCACTTGGGACGACAGTTTAGTCTCGGTTTACGACGGCTTTTTGCATTTGGGATTTGTCCGTGATAAAGATTTGGGTGAATCGAAAACGTCTGATAAAAGTATCTCGAAAAACTGGATAAGAGCCGGAGCGATACGCTCTATGGAGCAAAACAACATCGACATTATTTTTGAGAATACGTTCGGCTATTACGAAGCGAGAATAAAATTTCCGAAAGTAAAAGGCATGTGGGGAGCGTTCTGGCTTATGAGCCCCACGCAGGGAATACTCACGGACAAAGGCACTATCGGGACTGAGATAGATATAGTCGAATCTATATTTAACGACAGAAAAGAATATAACGCCGCAGTGCATTGGAACGGTTACGGCTCTGAGCATAAAGGCACAGGCAGCGGCGGGGTGCATAAAGATATAGATATAGACGTATATGACGGCGAATTTCATGTATTCGGGTTTGACTGGTCGCCGAACGAATATATATTTTATGTTGACGACATAGAATTCTGGAGGTGCGACGGCGGAGCGAAGTTTGACAACTGCGGGATAAATCAAAACCCGAATTATGTCAAGCTGACAGTCGAGGGCGCGGACTGGGCTGGCGCGTTGCCAAACAGTTTTGACGAGGGCGAAATGCTTGTGGATTATGTCAGGGTGTATAATCAGCCGAAGAATTGAGATATAATAAATTTTAGAAGAACGGAAAAAAATAAAATTCTCCCGTAAAGCCTCCCTTGCTAAAGGGAGGTGGCACGCGGAGCGTGACGGAGGGATTCCGTTCGTCTCCCCGAACAACATCAGATTCCGAATCCCTCCACCGTCTTTCGACGTGCAGGAAGTCCGGTGGACTTCCGAACCTCCCTTTAGCAAGGGAGGCTTTGAAGAAAATTTTCACGTTAGATTATTAAATAATCGAGGACAAAGCACATGAATTCAAGAGAAAGAGTTATCGAAGTTATAAATCACAGAAAACCCGACAGGATTCCTATATTCGGCTGGCTCGGCAACGAAGAATTTGCCCCGAAAGTCGTTGAGGCGTTCGGCAGTATCGAAAATTTCACGGATAAATATGAGTTTGACATATCTTCATGCGGACCGAATCTCGCGCCGTTTCGGTGGGATTTGCTGTGGGATTTGAAAATGAGCAAACCCGATAAAACAATCACTCCCGAAGATATTCTCGACGTGCCGTTAAGCGACCCCAACGATATGGATAAATACAAAGATTATATCAAGCATTTAAAATATCTGAAAGAGCAGAAAACGTTGTTTACTTATACCCAGACATGGGGATATTTCGAGGGTTATACGACAGTTTTCGGGATTCAAGAACATTTAATGAATATTATTTTATACAAAAACGAATTAAAAGAAATACATAAAAAACTCGCTGAGTGGAACATAAAATTTATAAACAACGTGCTTGACTGCGGGGTTGACATGGTGCATTTTTCCGACGACTGGGGCTCGCAGAAAAGCCTTATGTTCAGCCCGGATTTATGGCGCGAGCTTGTTGAGCCGTACTATGCCGAAGTTATCCCCGCAATCAAAAAAAGAAAGGCTTACGCAAGCCTCCACAGCGACGGGAATATATCGCAGGTTCTCGACGGTATCGTCGAACTTGGGTTTGACGTCGTTCACCCGTATCAGGAATCCGCCGGAATGGATTTTGATTTATTCAGGAAAAAATATATGAAATATTTTACTGTAATGGGCGGGCTTGACGTGCAAAGCACTATCGGGTTCGGGAAATATGATTTTCTCGCGAGCGAAATAAAACGCGTATTAAATATGTTCAAAGACGGCGGCTTGATATTTATGACTTCTCACGCCGTACAGCCGCATTGCTCGGTTGAGGAACTCGTTTTCGCGTATGATTTGATTTATGAGACGGTGAGAAAATAATGATACTAATCGTAGGGGCGACCATTGGTCGTCCGTGTAAAATAATAAATTTGCGTTTAATTCACGGACGCGCAATGCGCGCCCCTACGTAATTAATTACCCAATATTAATTAATCTCAGTCAATTCCATACCGGTAATATAAAATATAGTATTCGCGTCAATTTTCCATACAAACGCTGACGACGCCGACGCAAATTTTTCCGGAGTTGTAAACTCAAGGGATTTATAAGTCCATTCGTTTTCAGTAAAAGATAAAGTTTCATGATGCTGATACCCCGGATTTTCAAACGAACAGTATTTTATGCCCGCAGTCGAGGCTGTGTTTGCCATCGCGCTGTTTTTCCCCCATGCGCCGAATTTGTATTTTA
>Ga0082212_10002145_pt1 | contig 29047 bp, 30 predicted proteins | sample TergutNt197P3_FD_71548 | JGI IMG/M metagenome (GOLD analysis project Ga0082212, IMG submission 71548) | Neocapritermes taracua P3 segment gut microbial communities from Petit-Saut dam, French Guiana - Nt197 P3 | ecosystem: Host-associated > Arthropoda: Insects > Digestive system > Gut ...
GAAGTTTTAGTATCACTCATGAAAGCTCCTAAAACATTTACTACTGAAGATATAGTTGAAATACATGCGCATGGCGGGATAACAACAACTAATAAAATATTAGAAATATTATTAAAAAATGGATGCCGTTTAGCTGAACCAGGCGAATTTACTAAAAGAGCTTTTTTAAATGGGCGTATTGATTTAACTGAAGCTGAAGGTATAATTGATTTAATAAATGCGAAGACTGATAAATCAAGACAAATGGCTATTAACGAAGTAAGTGGTAAAACTACCGAACTAATATCTGATCTAAGAAAAGATTTAGCTCATATCCTTTCTAATATTGAAGTTAATTTAAACTATCCAGAATATGAAGATATCGAGGAAATAACAACTAAAAAAATAAGTAATAGTATGGAAAATTTAAATAAAAAAATCCAAAAAATCATGGAAGAAAGTAAAAATAACCAATTATTTAAAAGTGGAATTAAAACCGTTATTATTGGTAGACCCAATGTCGGTAAAAGTAGCTTACTTAATAATCTAATCGGTGAAGAAAAGGCAATAGTTACTGAAATACAAGGGACAACTAGAGATAGTGTAGAAGCAACACTAATACTAGATAATATTATTTTAAACCTTATTGATACCGCCGGAATTAGAAAAACAGACGACGTTGTCGAAAGTATTGGCGTTGAAAGAAGTTTAAAATTAATTAATGAAGCTGATTTAGTTTTATTTGTTTTAGACTATAACGACAAGTTAACTAACGAGGATAAAAAAATATTAGATAAATTAAAAGATAAAAATTATATTACCATTATAAACAAATACGATTTACCTAAAAAAATAGACGATAAAGGGTTACAAAACACCGTTTATGTCAGTGCGGAAAAGAATATCAATATAGACAGTATTAAAGATAAAATAAAAGAAATATTTAATTTAGAAAAAATTGAAACGGAAGACCCTAGTTATTTAAGTAGTGCCAGAGCTTTATCTATCTTATCTAAAATAGAAGACGCTATTAACGAAGTAAAACAAGGACTTAACGATGGATATACGATTGATATGATTGAAATTGATTTAAGAAATATATATTCGTTATTAGGAGAAATAACAGGTGAAACTTATGAAGAAGAGTTAATTGACGAGTTATTTAGCCGTTTTTGCGTAGGGAAGTAGATAAATATGAAATACGAAATAATTGTCGTTGGTGGTGGTCATGCGGGCTGTGAAGCAGCTTTGGCTAGTGCTAGAAAAGGACATAAAACTTTATTAATTACAGGAAATATTGATAATATTGCCGATATGCCATGCAATCCATCAATTGGTGGCAGCGCTAAAGGGATAGTTGTCAGAGAAATCGATGCTTTAGGCGGAGAAATGGGTAAAAATGCCGATAAGAGTTTAATTCAAATAAAAATGTTAAATAGTGGAAAAGGGCCAGCGGTTAGAGCTTTAAGGGCCCAAGCCGATAAGAAAACTTATCCGGAAAATATGATAAAAATTCTACGTGAAACTCCTAATTTAGAAATATTAGAAGCTTTAGTCAAAGATATTATTGTTAATGATAATAAGGCTAGTGGTGTTATTTTAGAAGATGGCACAGAAATAACATCAGAAGCCGTAATTTTAACTACAGGCACTTATTTAAAAGCCGATATTTTAATTGGTGATATTAGGAGAAGGGAAGGGCCTCATGGGGAAAAACCTTCTAATTATTTAAGTGATAGTTTAAAGGAAAATGGTTTTGAAATAAAAAGGTTAAAAACAGGAACTCCGCAAAGAATTGATAAAAATAGTATCGATTTTTCTAAAATGAGAAGAGAAGATGGCGACAAGACATATCATAATTTTAGTTTTGACATGGAGCCTATTTATGATATTGATAATCAAGAACCTTGTTATTTAACTTATACTTCAGAAAAAACCCATCAAATAATCAATGATAATTTAAATAAATCAAGCATGTATGGTGGATTAGACGATATTGAAGGTATAGGACCTAGGTATTGCCCTTCGATAGAAGATAAAGTTGTAAGATTTGCGGATAAGGAGAAACACCAATTATTTTTAGAGCCAGAAAGTTTATATTTTGACGATATGTATCTTCAAGGTTTTTCAACTAGTATGCCAATTGATATTCAAGATAAGATGGTTCATAGTTTGCCAGGATTGGAAAAAGCTAAAATATTAAAGTATGGCTATGCGATTGAATATGATTCTGTTTATCCAACTCAATTAAAATCAAGTTTAGAAACAAAACTAATCGAAAATTTATATACTGCTGGTCAAATAAATGGCACTAGCGGTTATGAAGAAGCTGCTTGTCAAGGATTAATCGCTGGAATTAATGCCAGCTTAAAATTAGAAGGAAAAGAACCATTGATATTAAAGAGAAACGAAGCCTATATAGGGGTATTAATTGACGATTTAGTTACTAAAGGTATCAGAGATCCTTATAGATTACTAACATCTAGAGCTGAATATAGATTATTATTAAGACACGATAATGCTGACTTAAGACTTAGAGAATATGGGCACGAAATAGGACTAATAGATGAAAAGAAGTATCAAAAGTTATTAAATAAAAGAGAAAGTATTGATAATTTAATAAAAGAATTAAAAGAAAAGAAGTTGACACCTAAGAATAACGATTTTCTAGAACAATTAAATAGTGTTAAAATAGAAGATGGAATAACTTTATACAATTTATTAAAAAGGCCAGAAATTAATATTAAGGACTTATGTAAATATTTAAATAATTATGAAGAAGAAGTTTACGAGCAGGCTTCTATTATGATTAAATATGAAGGGTATATAGTAAAGGCCTTTAAAGAGGTAGATAAAATGCTGGAGCTTGAAAACAAAAAACTGCCTGAGGATATTGATTATGATAAGATGCACAATTTAGCTAGTGAAGCTAAACAAAAATTAAAGGAAGTTAGACCTACATCTTTAGGACAAGCTATGCGTATTAGTGGAGTTAATCCAGCTGACATAGGTGTATTAATGATTTATTTAAAGAGGGATTATAAACATGAATAAAGAACAATTTATTAGTGAAATAAAAAAATTAAATATCGAAGTTACTGATTTAAAACTGGAAATGCTGGACCAATATTACAAACTATTAGTAGAATGGAACGAAAAAATAAACTTAACATCGATAATAGAGGAAGAGGAAGTTTATTTAAAACATTTTTATGATAGTTTAACTTTGGTAAAAGTTATTAATTTAACTGAAGAGGAAAGTTTATGCGATGTTGGAACAGGCGCGGGGTTTCCCGGAATTGTTTTAAAAATATTTTTTCCGCATTTAAAGCTAACTTTAGTAGATTCCTTAAATAAAAGGATAAAATTCTTAGATAGTGTTGTTAATACACTAAATCTAGAAAACGTTGTATTAAAACACGAAAGGGCTGAAGAACTATCTTCACGCGAAACTTTTGACATTGTTACAGCTAGAGCAGTCGCTCCTTTAAATATTTTATTAGAGTACTGCATTCCTCTAGTAAAAGTGGACAAATATTTTATTGCAATGAAGGGTAATCTAGAAGAAGTTACACGTGAAATTTTTGAATTACTTGATTGCCGTGTTTTACAAACAGAAAAGTTTGTCTTACCCCTAGAAAATAGTACACGCACCCTTATTAAAGTTTTAAAAGAGAAAGAAACTGATAAAAAATACCCAAGAAGATATTCTGAAATCAAGAAAAAGCCTTTATAAAATAAGGTTTTTTAAATATAACAAAACTTTTTTAAAATAAAAGCTTTTAAATGTTGAATTATTTCCCGAAAAATAGTATTATTATAATAGAAGGATAGATTGGAGGTGAAGCCTATGTACGAAGGTGGCAAATTAATGGAAATTGATATTAATGATATCATACCAAATCGTTTTCAACCACGTATTCGTTTTGATGAACAAAAATTAACTGAATTATCAGAATCAATTCGTAAATATGGAGTTATCCAACCAATAGTTGTCAGGCCAATTAACAATAAATATGAAATTATTGCTGGGGAACGCAGATATAAGGCTTCACAATTAGCCAATCGTCCAACAATTCCTTGTATTGTTGTTAATATGTCAGATAAAGAAAGTGAAGAAATAGCTCTTCTAGAAAATATTCAAAGGCAAGAACTAACCGCAATCGAAGAAGCTGTATCATATAAACGTATTTTAGATATGGGTTATGTTACTCAAGAAGGCTTAGCTAAGAAACTTGGCAAGTCGCAATCGACAATTGCGAATAAAGTAAGACTATTAAATCTTGACGATAAAGTTCAGGATGCTCTTTTGCATGGCAAAATTTCCGAAAGACACGCCAGATCATTACTAAAGTTGAATAATGAAGAAGAACAAATACAAATGCTTAACCGAATAGTAGAGAACAGGTGGACAGTTAAGAAGACAGATGATGAAATCAACAAGATAGTTGCTTCCCAACCACCAAAACCAAAGGAGATAATAATAACACCAAAACCAGTAGTGGAGAAAAAAGAAGAGGTCGAAAATTTATTCGAAGAAGAAAAACCTAAACAAGAGACAAAAGAAACTAACGAAAACTTGTTTGAAGAAGAAAAACCCAAACAAGAGGCAAAACCAGTTGGAATAAGAGAACTAAAACCGCAAGCACAGGAAGAAAAACCTGTAGAAAGGAGACGAGGATTTATGGATATTGATAAAATCATAAAAGAAGCAAAAGATATTAAAGATATTAATAAAGATATAAACAAACCAAAACCAGTCAATGATATTGCTGATTTGATGAAACAAGATGAAGCAACAAAAACAGAACCAGTTCAAACCCCATTACCAAAATCTCCAGTGCAGGAGGAAAAAGCCATTGAAAGCAGTAAATTTCTTAATTTTGATAATGCAGTGAGACAAGAAACTGATAATGGATCGTCAACACCATTTGATCAAACTATGGTTAATTTTGATAGTATATTTAATCAAAATCCAGTTGATATAGCTCCTAGTAGTACTCCAGAACAGACGCCAGAGCAAAATAAACCGTTTTATGAACAAGCAACACAAGAAACCCCTTCTGTTTTAGAACAAATACCAGAACCACAACCTTCGGAACCAGTACAAGTAGAATCGCCAGCCATTGAACAACCAATTGCTCAAGTAGAACCAGCTCCAACTATTGAACAAGAAGCATCAATCGCTGAGCCTGTTCAAGTGGAATCGCCAGCCATCGAACCAGAAGCATCTAATGTAGAGCCCGTTCAAGTAGAATCGCCAGAACCAAAAAATAACAATCTTGCTTCAACAATCGCTTCAGTATTTAGCAGTCAAAAGAAAAAGCAGGATGAAATACAACCTTCAGAACCAGTACAAGTAGAATCGCCAACCATTGAACAACCAATTGCTCAAGTAGAACCAGCTCCAATAGTTGAAGATTCTGTTGTTACAGCCGTGTCATATCCTCAACAACCAATTGCTCAGGCAGCAAACGCTGAAGATAACGTTATTAAAGCCGTGTCGTATCCTCAACAACCAACACCACCAGTTGTTAATATTCCGAGCGACGATATTTTATATGAACAAAAATCAGCTCCTGATCCAAGTATAGAGGAAATGGAAGAAGAACTACCAATCTCAGTCCCAACTCGTAAAGCAGCGCCAGCTAGTAATTTTAGGCAAGCAATTAATTTAATTAGAGATTGTGCAGAAGAGATAGAAAGATTAGGTTTTTATATTGATGTTGATGAGATTGATTTAGGAGAGAAATATCAAGTAACATTTAGAATAGATAAAGAACAGTAGAGGAAACTCTACTTTTTGTTTGCCAAAATTAAAAAAAATGCTATAATTAAAGTAGGGTGGGTATTATGGAAAATATTGCAAATAAAAAACCAAAAAACATTTTAAAAAAAATAGCCCTAAGTATTCTAGGAGTGCTATTAATTATTGTTATGACTTTTTTTACTTTGGATTTTTATGTTGTAAATAACGGAAAGAAAAGAATAATAACGGTAGAAGAAGCCCAAAAATTAGAAAATGTCGATTGTATTTTAGTTTTAGGTGCTAGTGTTAGGTATAATTACCCAAGCAAGATGTTAGAAGATAGATTATTACAAGGAATTTCATTATATATAAAAGGAGTTTCCCCTAAAATGCTTATGAGTGGAGATCATGGGAATGACGATTATGATGAAGTAAATATTATGAAAAACTATGCTGTAGAGAAGGGTATCCCTTCAGAAAAGATATTTATGGATCATGCTGGTTTTTCAACGTATGAAAGTATATATCGAGCTAAGGAAGTATTTAAAGTTAAAAAGATGGTTATAGTTACCCAAGAATACCATTTATATAGAGCATTATATATTGCTAAAAAGTTAGGAATTGAAGCTTATGGTGTTCCAGCGGATAAAAGAGAATATTCTGGACAATCTTATCGTGATTTAAGAGAAAAAGTGGCTAGAAACAAAGATTTTTGGCAAGTAATATTTAAGCCAGAACCAAGATATTTAGGTGATTCTATTCCTGTAAGTGGTAATGGAAATAGTACCAACGATTAGAAAAGTAGGTGAAAAAAATGAAGTTTTATATTTGTAATATTTGTGGTAAAGTAATTGAAATTATTAACGATACTAAAGTTCCGACAATATGCTGCGGAGAAGCTATGAGCCTTTTAGAGGCCAATACATCTGAGGGAGCAATCGAAAAACATATCCCAGTTTATGAAATAAAAGATAAAGAAATTATTATTAAAGTAGGAGCCAATGAACATCCTATGGAAGAAGACCACTATATAATGTGGGTTGCTCAAGTCAAAGGAGATACCGTTACAAGAGTAGAATTGTTTCCAGGACAAGTACCAGAAGTAAAAATGGAATATAAAGAAGGCGCGACAATATATGCTTATTGTAATAAACATAGCCTTTGGAAAAAAGAAGTATAGAATAATTAAATCTCAAATTAGAATTTGAGGTTTTTTCTAACCTTTCTTTTAAAATTAAAATAAAGAAAAAACGACACCTTGTTGGCGAATTTTTGTTCGTTTTTTTATTGACTTTGTTTTTCTTTTAATTTATAATTAAATTATAGGAGAGGATTAATATGGAAAATAAAATAAAACTTAGCTCAGAACAAAAAGAAATATTTGATATTTTAGATAAAACATCGGATAATGTATATATAACAGGCAAAGCCGGTACAGGGAAGTCTTTATTGCTTCAACACTTTGTAAATAATACATCTAAAAAAGCTGTAGTTTTAGCGCCTACTGGAGTAGCGGCACTTAATGTAGAAGGACAGACAATTCATTCATTTTTTGGATTTAGCCCTGAAGTGCAGGATCCAAAAATTCATAGAGAAATTCAAGTGTTCTATAAAACCAAAGAAATATTAAAAAAAATAGATGCGATTATTATTGACGAAGTTTCTATGGTCAGTGTTGATTTGATGGAATCAATTAATATAAAATGTCAAAAAGCTAGAAGAAACGAATTACCATTTGGGGGATTACAAATTATTTGTTTTGGCGACTTATTCCAATTACCTCCAGTAGTTTCTGATAGAGAAATACATCGATATTTAAATGACACATATGGTGGAACTTTCTTCTTTAATGCACCTGTTTTTGAGAATTGTAAACTAAAAATATATGAATTAGAAAACATATTCAGACAAAAAGATAATAAATTTAAAGAAATATTAAACAAGATTAGAGTAGGCAATAATTCACTCGAAATTATCGATACCATAAACTCTCGTTTGCAAGTTCCAATACCAAAAGAAGGGTTTATAACTTTAGCTGGAAGAAACGAAACAGTAAGTAGAATTAATCAAAAAAAATTAGACGAAATAAATGCCGAGCAACACACTTATATTGCAAACATTCAGGGAGATATTAAAGAAAGTATATTTCCTACCGAAAAGGAGCTACATTTAAAAATTGGTGCCCAAATAATGATGTTAGTAAATGACAAAAATGACCGATGGGTAAATGGGACATTAGGAATAATAAGCGATTTAAACGAAGATGTAATAAGAGTAATAATAGATGATGTTGAACATGCGATTGATAGATATACATGGAATAAGTGCAAATATTTTTATGATGCCGAAGCCAAAACGCTAGAAAGGGAAATAATTAGTTCTTTTACTCAATTTCCTGTTAGGCTAGCTTGGGCCGTAACAATTCATAAATCACAAGGAAAAACTTATCAATCAGTTTTACTTGATTTAAGTGATGGGGCTTTTGATACCGGTCAAACTTATGTAGCTCTTAGCAGATGTACATCTTTAGATACTTTATATTTAAAAGAAAAAATCTATCCCGATGATATTATGGTAAATTCACAAGTTATAGAGTTTATGAATCAAGCCAAAGTAGTAAAAGTTTAAAAATAATTAACAAAGTATGTTAAAATAGTGGTACTAACAACTTGCACATTATGAATAACAAGGAGGCATTTATGTTTAAAATAGAGTCAAAATATAGTCCATCAGGAGACCAGCCTAAAGCTATAGAGCAACTAGTAAAAGGAATAAAAAAAGATGAAAAACATCAGGTTTTATTAGGTGCAACGGGTACAGGAAAAACTTTTACAATAGCCAATGTAATAGAACAAGTCCAAAAACCAACGCTAGTTTTGGCGCACAATAAAACACTTGCAGGGCAGTTATATTCAGAATTAAAGGAAATATTTCCAAACAATCGTGTAGAGTATTTTGTCTCTTAATATAACTAATATGAATTTTCGTACCATTTAGTATCATCTAATACCGTATATTCCTTGAAAAATGGAACAAAAGTGAATAGATGATAAAAGACGATATTAAACGAACGGGATGAAGTTTGTGACCCTGAGTCGTTCTCAATTCGTTCCCGAAAGTTACTATGATAAAATAGAATTATCAAAAAAGTCAGACACGTCTGACCAATTCAGAAAGGAGATTTTTAATGAGTAAATTAATAAACAATAATCAAAGTAATATGATAGAGGAAATATCAACTATCATTGAAGAAATTAAGTTAAATCTAGTAAAAGAGATTATATCATCAGCAGTCAATTCAAAATGGCATATAGGACGAATAATTACTAAAAATGAAGTTGAACATAATAATCGTCTTGAATACGGTAGTGAAGTGCTCAAAGGATTATCTGATGAATTAACCAAATATTTAGGTAAGGGTTATTCTGTTACTAATTTAAAATATATGAGAATGTTCTATAAGGCATATCCTAATTTTGAGGACATAACTCAAGGTATATCTTGGTCACATTATTTAGAATTAATGATTATTAGTGATAAAGATAAGCGTTCCTTTTATGAAAAAGAAGCAATAAATAATCATTGGGATGTAAGAGAATTGAGGAGACAACTAAAAACATCTTTATTCGAAAGGCTTTTAGCCTCTGACGGAAAAGCAAATAAGGAGAAAGTCTATCAAATGGCGAAAAAGGGTCAAATAATTAATAAACCAAATGATCTTCTAAAGGAACCTTATGTTTTAGAATTCTTAAATATAAGAGAAAATAAACCTATATATGAAAAAGAATTAGAATATAAGTTAATTCGTCATTTGGAAGATTTTATTTTAGAACTAGGTAAAGGCTTTATGTTTGTTGGAAGTCAGCAAAGAATAAGTGTCAACGGAACTGATTATTTTGTTGATATGGTTTTCTATAATAAATTTTTAAAATCATATATTTTAATTGATTTAAAAAGAGAACAATTAAAACATGAAAACATTGGGCAAATGAATTTATATTTAAACTATTTTGAAGAGAATTTTAATGACGAAGGGGATAATAAGCCAGTCGGCATAATTTTATGTGCAGAAAAAGATAAAGTAATGGCAGAATTAGCACTTGGCGGAATTACAAATAATATCTTTGCTCAAACTTACACTTATTATATTCCGGATAAGGAAGTATTAATTAAAGAAGTAGAAAAAATAATTAAAGACAATGAGGGTAACGATAATGGATAATAAAAAAGCATTGGAAAAGTGGAATAGCATTCCAAGCGAGTTCCAAAACAAATTAATTGATAATGTATTTTGTTCAAAAGAAGGAAAATCTACTACTATAATTGATTTTATAATAAAAAATCACAAGTATGGAATTCTACTTGAAGGTAAGTGCAAGAAGTGTGGTACAAAAGTAGTAAGAGTTGTAGAAGATAATTAAATAATAATTGTGCAGGATCCCCTGCACAATTGATAGTGAGGAAAAATGGATAAATTATGTATACGCGGATACACAATCTTTAAAAACGAGAAAAGTTATAAATTTAGGAGGTAAAATATGAGAAGAACTGAAGGAAGAGAAACTTGGCATAGATTGTTGGATTGGGATAAAGGCGCGCTTAAATCTGCTGAAAAATTAATTGAAAAATATGGTGAAGAAAATCTTGGCTCCTATAGTAAGTTTGATTGGGGAATGTTAAATGGTAAATTATCAGCACTACGATGGGTTATGGGAGATGATTGGGATATGCTAGATACGTAAAAAGAGGTGATTATTATTAAAATAATAAGTTGGAATTGTAATATGGCATTTAGAAAAAAGATTCAATTAATTTTAGAATATAATGCTGACATTATTATAATCCAGGAAAGTGAAAATTTAGATAAAATAAAAGAAGAAGACTTGATAAACTATCCGAATCGAATATGGCATGGAGATAATAAAAATAAAGGAATACTCATAATAAGTAAGGAGAATTATGATATTGAAATATTAGATATTCACAACCCAGAGTTTAGGTATATTTTACCGATCACAGTAAATAATGAAAAAACTCGATTTAATCTATTTGCGATTTGGGCGCAAAATAATATTCCGGAGCCATCGAAGCAATATATTGCTCAAGTATGGTTGGCTTTACAAGAATACAAAAATTTATTAAATGAAAACTGTATTCTAATTGGGGATTTTAATAGTAATACAATTTGGGACAATGATTATCCAAAGATTGCTAACCACACAGATGTTGTTAATTTTCTAAATGATTACAACATTAAAAGCATCTATCATTTGAAGAATGACGAAACACACGGAAGTGAAACAATAAAGACATTAGCATTTACTAAAAACACAGACAAGTTATATCACATAGATTATTGTTTTGCTTCTAGAAGTTTTTATGAGAATTCTAATATGAAAATAGAATCCTTTGATAACTGGTTGGATAAAAGTGATCATGTTCCAATGATTATAGATTTCAATATTGATAATTAAGGCAGGAACGAAAAACTTATAAAACTATTATGAAATAGTAAAAAAGTAATAATTTTTAATAACAAAAATTGTATTGTATAATATCACTTAGTTATATTTAATCCCATCTAGTATCATTAAGTCCCGAATTAGAAGTTTGTGACTTAGTGTATTTTTGATAAAAAAGACGTGTACCAACCTAAAAATGATACAATTTGAATATAAATTTGTGACCTAAATTCGTTCCCAAAGCAAAAGACGTGTGTCGGCCAAAACGTTTTTAGCCATCAGGAACGAATATGGGAACGAATAGTTGGCTGAAAGTAGTCATAATAAGGAGGCAGAAATGTTTAAAATTCATTCCAAATATACTCCATCAGGGGATCAACCAAAGGCTATCGAGCAGTTGGTTGAAGGAATCCAAAATAACGAAAAACATCAAGTATTACTTGGTGCAACGGGTACGGGTAAAACTTTTTCAATCGCAAATGTTATTGAAAAAGTACAGAAGCCAACCCTTGTTTTAGCACACAATAAAACACTCGCCGGACAACTATATAGCGAATTCAAAGAGTTGTTCCCAGAGAATGCGGTTGAGTATTTCGTAAGTTACTATGATTATTACCAACCAGAAGCATATGTTCCAAGAACTGATACTTATATTGCTAAAGATGCCTCAGTTAATGACGAAATAGACGAATTAAGACATTCTGCAACCTCGTCGCTTTTAAACCATAAAGATGTTATAGTTGTCGCCTCAGTATCGTGTATATATGGTATTGGGGAGATAGAAGAATACCGAAATAAAACTCTATCATTAAGTAAAGGAGATATTATTGATAGAGATTTTGTCATCGAAAAATTAATCGAAATGTTATATGAAAGAAACAATATCGATTTTAAAAGGGGAACCTTTAGAGTGCATGGCGATGTATTAGAAATTATCCCAGTCAATCAGCACTCGAAAGGAATAAGGATTGAATTTTTTGGCGATGAAGTAGAAAGAATAAGCGAATTTGATATATTAACAGGAGCGGTTTTATCTGATAAAAAAATCACAACCATTTCTCCTGCTAGTCATTTTGTAACGAGTGAAGATAAACTAAAAATCGCCCTTAAAGATATTGAAGAAGAACTGCAAGAACAACTTGCTAAATTTAAAAAAGAAAACAAATTACTAGAATATCAACGATTAATGGAAAGAACTAATTATGACTTAGAGATGCTTGCCGAAACAGGCTTTTGTAGAGGGGTAGAAAATTATTCAAGACCTATTTCTTTAAAACCTCCAGGTGCCACACCAACTACTTTAATCGATTTTTTTAGTGATGATTTTTTAATGGTTATCGACGAATCACATGTTACTATTCCACAAGTTAGAGCCATGTATAATGGCGACCAAGCTAGAAAAAGAGTTTTAGTTGATTATGGTTTTAGATTGCCAAGTGCGATGGACAATAGACCACTTAAATTTAACGAATTTGAGGAAAAAATGCATAATATTATTTATGTTTCAGCCACTCCTGGAGATTATGAATTAGAAAAAACCGACAATAAAATAGTTGAACAAATAATTAGACCAACCGGATTATTAGACCCAACAATAAAGGTTAAGCCGACTAAAAATCAAATAGATGATTTAGTTAGTGAAATTAATAAACAAGTAGAACGTAATGAAAGAACGTTAATTACAACTTTAACTATTAGAATGGCTGAAGAATTAACTCAGTATCTTAAAAAATTAGATATAAAAGTTGCTTATTTACACAATGAAATAAAAACCTTAGAAAGAGTAAAAATAATTAGAGATTTAAGATTAGGGAAATATGATGTGTTAGTTGGAATAAACTTACTTAGGGAAGGTATTGACATTCCGGAAGTTAGTTTAATTGCCATAATGGATGCGGACAAACAAGGATTCCTTAGAAGTGAACGTAGTTTAATTCAAACTATTGGTAGAGCGGCCAGAAATGAAAATGGTAGAGTTATAATGTATGCTGATTATGTTAGTGATGCGATGGAAAAAGCTATTAATGAAACCGAAAGAAGAAGGACGGTTCAAAACGAATATAATATTAAACATGGAATAACTCCGCAAACTATTATTAAAGAAGTTCGTGATTTAATATCTAATTCTGATGAAACTATGTTAGAGAAACCGGAAAAAATGAGTAAAAAAGAAAAACAACGAGTGATGCTCAATATTGAAAATGAAATGAAAGAAGCCGCTCAAAACTTAGATTTTGAAAGAGCTATGGAACTTAGGGATATACTATTTGAGCTAAAAAGCGAGTAAATATGTTATAATTAAGTAAGGGTGATAAACATGGTTAAAATAATCGAAGAAAAACCTAATATAGTAAGATTACGTAGATTTTTAGACTGGGTTATTAGAATGGTTGGTTATGCAGCAATATTAATTTTAACCTCAATGTTATTTAAAAATACACTGCAAGTCGATAGTAGTCATTTTGGTTTTTGGGCTTTTTCTGCCGCAATATTAATCTATTTACTAAACAAAACAATAAAACCATTACTTTTTTGGTTAACAATCCCTATAACAGGTTTAACTTTAGGACTATTTTATCCATTTATCAACTTATTTATATTAAAAATAGTTAGTTTATTATTACAACCACACTTTGAAATTATTGGTATTTGGTTTGCTATATGGGCATCAATTTTAATTTCTATTCTTAATGTTTTATTAGACACATTCTTATTAAAAATAACTAAAGGAGCGGGAAGATGAATCCATTAATTGATTTAGGATTTATTAGTATTCATTGGTATTCAATTTTATTAATTTTAGCCATATCTATTGGAGGGATAATTGTTTATAAAGAAAGTAAAAAACAAGGGTTATCAAAAGACTTTGTTTTTGATTTACTTTTTTATACTGTTATTTTTGGTTTAATAGGTGCAAGGCTATATTATGTTCTATTTAATTTAGATTATTATCTAAATGATCCAATAGAAATAATAAAAGTTTGGAATGGTGGCTTAGCTATTCATGGTGGTATAATAGCTGGCCTGACAACGATAATTGTTTATTGCAAGAAAAAACAAATTAATTCTTTATTAATGTTAGATATTATAGTCTTAGGTCTGATAATTGCGCAAGCCATTGGTAGATGGGGAAATTTTTTCAATATGGAAGCCTATGGGGGAGAAATTTCACGTGAAACGTTACAATCTTTCTATTTACCAAACTTTATAATAGAGGGCATGTATATTAATGGAACTTACCACATCCCGACCTTTTTGATGGAATCCATTTGGTGTTTATTAGGATTTATCTTGTTGCTTGTTGTTTTCAAAAGAAAAAACAATAAAATTGGGGAAACAACAAGTTTATATTTAATTATTTATGGACTAGGAAGATTTTTTATTGAAGCTTTGCGAACCGATAGTTTACTTATATTTAATATAAAAATGGCACAAGTCGTTTCGATAAGTATGGTTGTCATAGGGGTAGTATTATTTATAATTTCATCAAAAAAACAAAAAAAATATCATAAAGGAGATTGATAAAATGTTAGAATATAACACAATAATAGTAGGGGCTGGGCCAGCAGGAATGGCGGCCGCTCTATATTTAAAAAGAGCAGGAGTTAATACTTTATTACTTGATAAGACTTCACCAGGAGGACAAATACTTAAAACTAACCTAGTCGAAAACTATCTAGGATTTTCTACTATAAGTGGAGGGGATTTAGCACTAAAAATGTATAATCATATCAAAAAAAATGATATAGACTTTAAAATGGAAGAGGTTACCCAAATATTAAATGAAGGGAAACATTTTACAGTTACAACTCCTAAGAACGATTATATGTGTCAAAACATCATTATTGCGATTGGCCGAATACCAAACAAACTTAGACTAGCTGGTGAGGATAAAATAAAAGGAATTAGCTATTGTTCGATATGTGATGGAAATTTCTACAAAAATGAAACTGTTGGTGTTGTAGGCGGAGGGAATTCTGCTTTAACGAACGCCCTTTATTTAGCCGACATAGCTAAAGAAGTGTATATTTTTGTTAGACATGAAGTTATTGGAGAAGCCGAATTAGTTAATAGAGCTAAAAACAAAGAAAATATTACAATTTTAACCAATAGTGTAATTAGTACATTAAAAGAAGAAAACGGTGTATTAACTGGAGTAATTCTCGAAGATAACAAAGAAGTTGCTTTAAAAGGGTTGTTTGTTGCTATAGGAAGCAAACCACAAATAAGTTTTTTAGATGACTTAAAATTAAACGGAGATTATATAATTGTCGATGAAAATAATCAAACATCACTAAAAGGTGTTTATGCTTGTGGAGATGTTATTAAAAAACAAGTTTATCAAATATCAACGGCGGTTAGTGAAGGTATAATTGCCGCTTTAAGCATAAAAGGAGGAAACAAATGAATTCGAAAAAATTAGCTGTTCTAGGAGGCGGAACAGGGATGAGCACATTACTTAAAGGGCTTAAAAAAATGCCTTTTGATATTTCAGCGATTGTTACGGTTAGTGATGATGGCAGAAGCACTGGAAGACTTAGAGAACAATTCAACATGCTGGCAGTTGGAGACATTAGACAGGTTTTAGCTAGCCTTTCCACCGATGAAGAAGAAGTTCAAAGCTTATTTAATTATCGTTTTGATGTTTCCGAGAGTGATTTAGATGGACACGCTTTAGGTAATTTACTGTTAACTGGAGCTAAAATAATAACTGGGAACATGTCAGACGGAATAGAATTATTGAACTCACTATTAAAATTACAAGGAAAAGTAATACCTTTAACCGAAGACAATGTTACTTTGATGGGTAAAACCGCAGATGGCGGCATTGTTGAAGGAGAACACAATATAACCGAAGTTCATAAAAAGATAGAAAATGTTTTTTATAAAGAAAAACCAATCGTTAATCCCGATGTTTTAAGAGCTATTAAAAAATCAGATGCGATTATTTTAAGTATGGGAAGTTTATTTACCAGTATTATTCCTAATTTGTTATGTGAAGAAGTTCAAGAGGAAATTGATAAAAGTAAAGCTAAAATAATTTATGTATGCAATTTAGTAACGCAACCAGGAGAGACGGATGATTTTACGGTTAGCGACCATGTAAAATTTTTGAACAAATATTTAGGAAAAAGAAAAATTGATGCCGTAGTTGTCAACAATGGGCACATAGAACCAGCTATTATAGAGAAGTATTCAACTGAAGAGCAAAAAGATTTAGTAAAAATTGACCGCGAAAACTTAGATATTGATTTAATTGAAGACAATTATGTTTCATTAGAAGATGAAATGATTAGACACAATTCTTTAAGAGTAGCTGTTAATATTTTATCTTATCTAATAGATTAGAGGTGAAAACATGTCTTTTACTAGTACTGTTAAAGATGAAGTAAGCAAATTAGAATTAGACGAAATAGCCAAAATTTCTGAATTATCGGGGATTATTAGTAATGCACATGTAGAAGGAAGCATTTCGGTAATGACAGAAAACAACAGTGTGGCTAGAAGAATATATACGTTATTTAAAGAAATATATAACATTCATCCAAAGATAACGGTCAGAAAAGGTTATAACTATAATAAGAAAATGCTTTATATTTTAGAAGTAACTAATAAAGCGCAAATTTTGAAAGATTTGGGATTAAATAAAGAAGTTCCTGAAGATTTTATTGTGGCCGACGATGATATAACTAGGGCTTATTTAAGAGGGATGTTTCTTGTCAGTGCAAGTATTAATGACCCAAAAACTTCTAGATATCATTTGGAGTTTAACCTTTCACGCGAAGATTTAGCAAATTTTCTAAATAAAATATTAAATGATTATAATTTAAATAGTAAGGTTTTACATCGTGATAATAGATATATGGTCTATATTAAAGAAGCCGAAAAAATAGGCGATTTTTTAAGAATGATAGGTGCTAATAACGCGGTTCTTTATTATGAAGATATTAGAATATATCGTGATCATAAAAATATGACTAATAGATTAAATAACTGTGAGCAAGCAAACGTTGATAAAATTATTGAAACATCAAATAAGCAAATAGAAGATATTGATTTGATTGAAAATATGGTTGGCCTAGATATTTTAGATGACAAAGAAAAAGAAGCCGTATCATATCGTTTAAAATATAAAGACGCCTCACTATTAGAATTAAGTGAAATAATCAGCATTGAAACAGGCAATCAAATAACTAAATCTGGTTTATATCATAGATTTAATAAAATTAAGAAATTAGCGGATAAATTAAGAAAAAAAATATGAATATATAAAAAAATGATTAGAAGTTACTAATCATTTATTTTATTTCACAAGTGTATCCTTCGGCTTCAAGATTTTCTTTAGTTAATTGTGCCGAAACAATTTTGACATCTCTATCACTTATTATTTCTTTTTCATAATTACTGAAGCCGTCCACTTCTGTTTCAATTAACTTTGAATATATAATATTCATTTTAAAATCGTATTTTTCATCTTTAACCTCAGATGAATATGTTATTCCTTTAGCACCTTTCATATTAGCAAATAATTCTTCATATGATTGTTTAAAAGCATCAAGGTCCAACTCATCAGAATTAGCTGCCACAACAATTTCGAGATCTGCCGAATAAACTTTAGCGTCTTTAATAACATATTTTATTTTGGCATCCATAGTCATATTTTCATCGGCTTCTTGCATAGTACATGTAACAGTTTCCTCCTTAGTGCCACATCCTGCTAAAATAAAAACAGCAACCAATAAAACTAACAATTTCTTTTTCATTATTCCATCTCCTTCTATATACTATGATAGTACCACATTTAATATAGTTTGTCTATTTATAACAAAAAAATTCTCTTTCGAAAATTTTTCAGTGTTTTATTATGGAATTATATAATTACCCGAAGCGTATCTCGATTGTAGCCAAGCTCTAGTAGTTGTATCTTTGGTATAAATAGTAGCTCCCGTTTTAGTGCTTGTTGTAAACATTGAATTTGAGTATGTAACTTTATCAAATGTAGCATTTCTAAAATCTATAATAGTCAAAGCCCGCATAGACTCAAACATATATCCTGTATCGGTTAAATTTGGAGTGTAAAAACTGCTTAGATCTAAACTAGTTAAAACCGTAGTATTTTTAAACATAGAACTCATATTAGTTACATTTGAGGTGTCCCAGCCACTTAAATTTAGTGATGTTAACCCAGTCATATCCATAAACATATAAGACATGTCAGTTACATTTGAGGTGTTGAAAGAGCTCAAATCTAATGTTTTGATAGCATACATGCCATAAAACATATAATACATAGTAGTTACATTTGAGGTATCAAGAGTACTTAGATCTAAACTTGTTAAAGTCCTTGCTGCAGAAAACATGTTGGTCATATTGGTTGCCATTGAAGTATTCAAATTTTCCAACCCGTTAAGAGCTGTTAAAGTGTTAAAACCAGAAAACAAGTATGAAGCATTAGCCCCAGTAAATATTGTTCCAACAGCTCCTATGACAATATTATCGTTACTATCTAACCATAAGAAGACAGAATCTTTTGTTGTTCCAACATCGCATGTTCTTACGACATTGTTTGGGACATCAAGATTTGTTTTAATGGTTATTGTTTTAATATTGGCCTTAGGTATTGAACAACCCATCCATTGCGAAGTTGAAGTACCAGCATTCCTTAAAGCATTATCTTTAACAATAACTGTTCTTGTTTCAGTAGTGCAATTATTACTAGAATCACATACAGAATAAGTTACTCCATATGTCCCGACAACACTTGTGTTTACTGTACTAGAAGTTGTTATATTACTAGTTATATCACCATCATAATTATCCATGGCGGTTACTCCTAAATCATTATAAGTAATTCCTGCTTGTGCATAGGTAACTTGGTCTCCTATTAATGATATTTCTGGAGCCACTGTATCTCTAACTATTACAGTTCTAGGTACAGTTGTAGTTTTTCCTCCACTATTAGTAACACTATAAGTGAGTGTATAAGTACCTAATTTGTTAGTATCCACATTGCCACTAACGGTTACTTTTGATGTGATATTTCCATCAACCGTATCATTAGCCGTAAATCCAGCTTCTATATAATCGGCATAGTAATCTAAATATACTGTACTTGTTCCTAGTAGTTCCAATGTAGTAACACCTATTGGTTTAGGCGTAGGAATTACAGGCGGATTATTAGGTGGCCTGTTTCCTCCGTTGTTACCATTGCTTCCCATATTGTTATTTTCACTGATTACTTTTACTTCTTCCACTATTATAGTTCTAGTTACCGAAGATTTATTTCCGCTAGTGTCAGTAGCTGTATAGGTTATATAATATGTACCCGGAACACTAGTATCCACACTCCCACTTTTTTTAACAACAATATCTTCCACTTTATCATAATTATCAGTAACTACATATCCAGCATCTTCATAATTAAAGCCAACTGGAATAGTAATTGGATTGCTGCCTTTTAACACTATTTCAGGTGGGGTCAAATCTTTTATTTCAACGTATCTTTTTTCTTCATAAATAACCTTACCATCTTTATCTACATATTTGATGGTAATAGGATATTTACCGAGTTTAGTATAATCAATTTTGGTTAAATCAATTAATGGCTCATCATCAATTATTTTCTCGTTTTTTAATATTTTAATAGTATCTGGGTCGAAGACACTACCATATTCTACGACAGGATTTGCATCTCCAGTAAATCCATATTTATCGCCATTTTCTTTGTGGCTGCAACAGCACCCTTTAATCAGCGAAAGAATAATAATTATAATAATGATTATTATAGTTATTTTTATCCTTCTATTTCTTTTTTTATCATTTTTATTTTCCATCACAAAAACACCTACTCTATTATATATTGAGTATATCAACAATTTGACCTAAAATGCAAGCACAATTTAGAAAGCTTATACATCGTGTTTACACCTTAATATTAACCAAAAACTTTATTTTAACAGCGCTTTTTAATTAATCAAACTATATTTTCCATTTTACAAAAACTTCCTAATTTGATACAATTATATAAGAGGTGAAAGGGATGACATATTTATTTAATAAATTAACGGAAAATATAAAATCACATTCCAACGTTATTTTGATGACGCATAAGCATCCCGATTTAGATGGATTAGGTAGTGCGATAGCTTTATCAAAGATAATTGAGGGCTTTAAAAAAGAAAGTTATATCTTATTCCCAGAAAAAAGCGTTAACGTTTCTTTGGAAAAAGGACTGCAAATACTAAAAGATAACCATATCGAAGTGAATTTTAAAAGTTACAAAGAAATATTAAAAGTAATTGATGAAAAATCACTATTAATTATATTAGACACACAGAAACCAAGATTAGTGGAAAATAGTGAATTATTAGATAAAATTAAAGACATTTTCGTTATCGATCATCATGTTCATAGCTCTAACCATGTAGAAAATACGGTCTTTGAATATATCAATTCCAACAAATCAAGTATTGCTGAAATAATAGCTGAGTATTTAAAACATCTAAATAAAACATTAGATTCAATTATTATTACTTTGTTGGCTTCTGGTATGGAAGTTGATACTAATTCATATAGTCTAAAGACGACTGAAGATACTTTTAAAATGGCCGCCCATTTAACTAAGTTAGGAGCGGATCCGATTCTTAAACAAGAAATATTGAAAGAATCCAAAGAAGACGTTATTAGACGAAATAATTATATTAAAAAAAGTTATTTCATCAAAGATGGTTACATTTTATGTGATATGGGTAAAGCCATAAATGATTCAGTAGATTTGGCCATTTTAGCCGATGAACTTTTAAGATTTAAAACAGTAGAAGTATCTTTTGTAGTTGGAAAAATTGGCGAAAAAGAGATAGGTGTCAGTACTAGATCAATGGGAAAAATAAGTGCGGCTGTTTTAATGAGTGAGATAGGTGGCGGAGGCCATGTAACCGATGCAGCAGCCCAATTTACTAACAAGACCAATGCCGAAGTAATTGAAATGATTAAAAAAGTAGTTATGGAGGGATAACATGAAAGTAATCTTACTTGAAGATGTAAAAAAACAAGGGAAAAAAGGAGAAATAATCACCGTTAAAGATGGTTATGGTTCTTATTTGATAAATAATAAACAAGCAGTTTTAGAAACAACAGGTTCCAAGAAAATACTTGAACATCAAAAAGAGGGTTTAAGGAAAGAACAAGAAAAGTTATTAGAAGAAAGTAAGATATTAAAAGAAAAAATAGAAAAATTAACATTAGAATTTCATGTGAAAGTTGGAACAAACGACCAAGTATTTGGCAGTATAAGTACCAAACAAATAACTAGTGAGCTTAAAGAAAAAGGAATTAATGTCGATAAAAGAAAAATTAAAATAGATAGTCCTATAAATACTTTAGGGACGACCAATGTTTTAATTGAATTACATAAAGAAGTAAACGCAAATTTAAAAGTTCATTTAACAAAATGAAGGTGATAGAATGAAAGAAAAAGTAATGCCGCATAATACCGATGCCGAACAAGCCGTTTTAGGCTCAGTATTTCTAAGCAAACATGCGCTTCAAGTAGTATTGGAAAGTTTAAGTAAAGACCAATTTTATTTAGATGCCCATGGTAAAATATTTGAAACTGTTCAATATTTAGCTGAAAAAGGAACGCCAATAGATATAACAACGGTAACTGCCGAACTAGATAAAAGGAAAATGTTATCTAGTATTGGTGGTATTGAATACTTAACCGAAGTTATTAACTGCGTTCCAACGGCAGCCAATGCGAGCGAATACGTAAAAATAGTTGAAGAAAAGTTTATCAGAAGAAGTTTAATCGAAGCAGCCACCAAAATAGCTGGCGATGGATTTAATTCAACCGATAACATTGGTGAGGTTTTAGATACTGCTGAAAAACAAATGTTAGATGTGGTTAAAAAACGTAAAGGTTCAGAGTTTAGAACTATTCAGGATGTTTTATTTAAAGCGCAATCTGATTTAGAAGAATTATCAAAAAATAAAAGTGAAATAACTGGTATTGCGAGTGGATTTTACGATTTAGACAAACTTACTAAAGGGTTTCATGAGAATGAATTAGTAATTATTGCCGCTAGACCAGCAATGGGTAAAACAGCCTTTGCTTTAAACATGGCAACTCATATGGCTATAAATTCCAAAAAAAGTGTAGCTGTTTTCAATATGGAAATGGGTGCAGAACAATTAATTAATCGTATGTTAGCGTCAGTAGGTCAAATTGAATTATCAAAATTATTAACCGGAAGACTAAACCATCAAGACTGGAAAAGAGTTAATGAAGGTATTAGTAGGTTAGCAGATACCAAAATGTTTATCGATGATACTCCGGGTATGACCGTTAGTGAAATAAGAGCTAAGTGCCGAAGATTAGCTACTTCCAAAGAAGGGTTAGACGTTATATTTATCGATTACTTACAATTAATAAGTGGTACGGCTAAATATGCCGGTCAGAGGCAGCAAGAAGTATCAGAAATTTCAAGAGCTTTAAAAACAATGGCGATGGAATTAAATGTCCCAGTTATCGCTTTAGCTCAACTTTCACGTAGTGTTGAAGGTAGGGAAGATAAACGACCATTATTAAGTGATTTAAGAGAATCCGGTTCAATCGAACAAGATGCCGATATTGTTGCTTTCCTTTATCGTGATGATTATTATAATAAGGAAGCCGCAATTGATACATATACAAGTCAAAGTGAATTTATCATATCAAAACATCGTAGTGGACCAACTGGTAAAATAGATTTAATATTCAAAAGAAATACAAGTTCATTTTTCAATGTAGAACAAAAAGCAGGTGAGTAAAAGTGAAAAAAATATCAATATGGATAGTGATAGCTATAGTATTATCCGCCATATGTGTTTTAGGTTTTGACTATAAAAAAGCTACAGAACCTAATTATTATTACCAAGTTTATTTAGATGGTAATCTTTTAGGAACGATTGATTCTGAAAAGGCTTTAGCAAAATATATCGATGAAAATGGCAAATATTATAAAAGAAAATACAACGTTAATCAAATCTTTGCGCCGAACGGATTAGTCGTTAAAAAAATCACAACTTATTCAGGGGAAACAGATTCTATTTCTGATGTTTATAGTAAAATCAAAGAAGCCGCACCTTTTACTCTTGAAGGGTATAAGATGTCAATAAAAAAACAAGTCGATACAAAAGATGAAGAAGCGACCGAAAAACTTATCACTACGGATGTTTATGTATTAAAAATTAAAACGTTTGATGAAGCAATAGACACCTTAATAAATGCTTATATCGGAGAAGAAAACTTCAACAAATATCGTGAAGGTTTGCAGGCAGAAATTGAAACAACAGGAACTATAATTGAAAATGTTTATATAGGAGAAGACATTACAGTTAAAGAAGTCAAAATACCAGTTGATGATAAAATATATACGGATATTGATGATTTAACTAAGTATTTATTATATGGCGAAAATGTATCAAGTGATACTTATACTGTTAAAGCGGGGGATACCATTGAATCGGTAGCGTTTGCGAATAAAATCAGTGAAGAAGAATTACTTTTATCAAACGATACATTAACCAGTAAAACGAACTTATTATATCCAGGGCAACAGCTTAAAATAATGGCGACAGATCCTAAAATAAGTGTTACGCAAGAAACTTTTGTTGTTAGAGATGTTACAAGTAACTTCAAAACTGATGAAAGACATGATGCCAATGCTGTAATTGGTGTTGATAAAGTTATTCAACAAGGGGAAAAAGGTCTTGAACGTGTTTCTCAAAGAGTAAAGCAAGTAAATGGTGAAATAGTTTATGTTGATCCAAAGGGGAAAGAAGTTTTAAAAGAGCCAATAGACCGTGTTATTGTAAAAGGAAGCAAGTATGTTCCTTCAGTTGGTGGAAGCACATGGGGATGGCCAGTAGAAAGTGGATGGACATTAAGTAGTCCGTATTCATATCGAACCAATCCAGTTACTGGAAGACGTGAACTGCACTCCGGGATGGATTTATCAGGTACGGGATATGGATCTAAAGTATTCGCTTCTAACAATGGAGTTGTTATGATTGCCGAATACCATTGGAGTTATGGTAACTATGTTGTTATTAACCACAATAATGGTTATATGACACTTTATGCCCATTTATCTAAAATGCAGGTTAAAGTTGGTCAAACGGTTGCGAAAGGTCAAGTAGTTGGTAATGTCGGAATGACCGGTGTTGCTTCTGGACCGCATTTGCACTTTGAGGTATGGAAAGGTTCAAAATATAATCATATAAATCCAGCGGCCTTGTTTCCAAACGGGTTTGGGTGATGAAGGTTTGCGTTTTAGCTAGTGGTTCAAAAGGGAACTCTGCTTATATCGAAACAGGTGAGACCAGGTCTTTAATTGATATTGGTATGAGTTGTAGTTATATTGAAAAAAACTTAAGAAGTATTGGAGTAGAACCTAATACCATTGAAAGAATATTTTTAACTCATACTCATACAGATCATACTAATGGTTTAAGGGTTTTTCTTAAAAAATATCAGCCTACTGTTTATTTAACTGAGAAAATGGATAATGAATTAGATTTTATTTTAGATAGTTATGTTTATTTTGATGATGACAAACAAATAAAAGATTTAATAGTCTTGCCCATTAAGACTTCTCATGATGCAGTAGATTCCCGTGGATTTATCTTTGAATCTAAAGGCAAGTCAATGCTTTATATGACTGATACGGGGTATATTCATATTAAACACCATGATAAACTTAAAAATCATGATATGTATGTTTTAGAAAGCAATCATGATGTAGAATTACTTATGAAAGGCTCTTATCCACATTATTTGAAACAAAGAATATTAAGCGATAAAGGTCATTTGTCGAATAAAGACTCATCGTATTATTTATCAGAGTTTACTACTAATAGAACAAAAAAAATAATTCTTGCTCATTTGAGCGAGGAAAACAATGATGTTAATAGGGTTTTAGAAACAATTAATATGACTTATGAAAGCAAAAACAAACCAATGCCGGATATTGAAATAGCCGCGCAAAAAGAAAGAACTAGTGTGATAGAATTATGATTAAAGTTATATGTGTAGGAAAAATAAAAGAAAAGTTTTATGAAGGTGCTATTAACGAATATATGAAAAGATTGTCTAGATATACTAAAATAGAAATACTTGAGATAATCGATGAAGCTAATGAAGAAAAAGCTTTAAAAATCGAAGGGGAGAAAATATTAAATCATATTAGAGATAATGATTATGTTATTACCTTAGAAATAGAAGGAGTTAAAGTTTCTTCTTTAGAACTAGCAAAATTATTAAACAAAACTTTAGTAAATACGTCTAATTTAGTTTTTGTTATCGGCGGTTCTTTAGGTATTTCAGATGAAGTGAAAAATCGTAGTAATTTTAAACTATCCTTTTCTGAGTTGACTTTTCCTCATCAACTATTTAGAGTAATCCTTTTAGAACAATTATACAGAAGTTTTAAAATAATTAATAACGAATCATATCATAAATAAGGAGAATGGTTATGGAACATTTAAAAGCAAAAGACTTGTATGTCGTAAGTCAATTAAAATTAGTAAAAAGTGAATCTTGGAGATCATTAGCGTTCCCATACGATGCTTTATTGAAAACAAAATTAATAGAAGAACATCAAATTCCAAGTAAAGTTTCTGATGCAGCTAAAGTTAATAGGAAAGAAACCTTCACTTCATTAGCGGAAGATATAACAATAGCTAAACACGAAAAAAAGATAGGATTTTTTGATGTTTTTACTAATGAACATTTAGTAAAGTATTATCCGAATACCAACTACCGTCATTTTCTTGGTGAATTGTATTTACAAAATAATCTAGTAATAAATCAAAAATATATTTCTATATTATCGCCATTTCTTTATTATGAAAAGCTTGAACAAGGAGGATATGATTTATCTGACGACGACAGGGACGAATTATATAAAAGAATAGATAATATGGAGTTCACTATTAATGAATTAAAAGAATTGAATAATCGAATTATTGCAAGATCAAAAAACAAAGAAATAACTTTTTATAATAGTTCTACTAAGCAATATGTTGGCTTTACTGGACCAACTCATTCATACGATTTAAAAGGAAATCCTATTTCGCCAGTTGAGAAAGATAAAGTTAAAGAAAAAAGATTACATTTACGATAAATGAATAAAAAATAAAATATCCACTCACTATTATTATAGAAGGGTGGATTTTTTATGAAAAAAACATTATTAACGGTTTTATTTATAAGTATATTTTATATAGCAATTTCTAATATTATGGTAAAATCTCTAGAAATACCTGATGAGGCGATTAGAATAAGGGTTGTACCTAATAGTAATTCTAGCGAAGACCAAAGCATTAAAAATAAAGTTAAAGATGAATTACAAATTAAAATATATAAAATGCTTAAAGAAACAAAAAATATTGATGAAGCAGAAACAATTATTGAAAATAATTTAGAAACAATTAAAAGCGATATTAATAAAGTATTAAAAAAAGAAGAGTACAACAGGCATTTTGATTTGAATTATGGATTGAATTATTTTCCCAAAAAAGAATATAAAGGCATTGTTTATAAAGAAGGATATTATAAATCATTACTAGTTACTTTAGGGGAAGGAAAAGGCGACAATTGGTGGTGTGTTCTATTTCCTCCTTTGTGTTTAATAGAAGCTGAGGAAAATACTGATATAGAATATAAAAGTTTAGTCAAAGAACTGATTGATAGATATTTGTAATATAGGTTTATTTAAACAATAGACTTTTATAGGAGGCGCTTATGGAATTATTATTAGTTATTACAATTGCCATAAGCTTAAGTATGGATGCCTTTTCTTTAGCTCTTGCTTATGGAACTTTTGGTATTCAAAAAAAGCAAATACTCATTCTAGCCATTTTAGTTGGGATATTTCATTTTTTTATGCCTTTAATTGGTATGAACATCGGTGAACTTGTTTTAGTAAATTTAAAAATTAATCCCGACTTCATCGTCTTTGTTGTATTTTTGATAATAGGTATCCAGATGATCATCGAAACTTTTAAAGAAGAAGAAATAAAACCGTTAAAAGTTACGGGCTTTTTCTTATTTGCTTTTGCGGTTAGTATCGATAGCTTCGTAATTGGGTTGACACTGACTAGAATTTACGCTTTTTACCTAATTTCAGCCTTGTTTTTTGCTTTGTTTAGTTGCTTTTTCACTTTTGTTGGTTTGTCTTTAGGTAATAAAATCAGAAAATCAACGGGAAAAATTTCAACTATCTTGGGAGGCTTATTTTTAATCATAATTGGCATCATTCATCTAATAAAGTGTCAAGTTTTTGTTTAATTATTTCAATAAATATGTGGTATGTTTGATATTATCTTTTTCATTATATTTTGTTATATTAGTATCTACCTTTTTTGAAATGGTAATTCCGATTGTTGGATTATAAAAGGGTTTCTTTATATTTGTATCATAATATTTCACGTAGAACTCAATTTGGCCAATGTCTTTAATATTTAACTCTTTTAACTTTAACTCTATAATCACATAACAAGCTAACTCCGTATTAAAGAACACTAAGTCTGGTCTTAGTATTTTATTATTTATTTTAATTGGAACCTCATTACCAATATAAGCAAAACCAACACCCAATTCAAGCATTGTTTTTTCTATTTGTTCTAATATAAATTTTTTTAAAGCTTTTTCAGTTATTTTATCTACTGATTTATTCATTGTTATTAAAATAGGGTTTTTATCATATCCAAAATATCTAAATTATTGTTTTCGTTATCAATATATTTTAATTTAATATTATCTTTGTTTACTAATCTTTCGTAAGCGTTAGTTTTTATATAATCTCTTAATTGCCTAACGCTAAAGTTGTGTTCAATACAAGAATTTATATAATAATTTCTTTTGTTTTCGTTTTTGATAGGTAAAATTAATTTAATTATCGACCAATTCAATTGTCGCCACACTGTAGCGACTTTTGGGAAACTTAGATATAATTGGCGCATTCTAAACAAGTTTTTATAATCATAGCCTTTACCATATTCGCCAGTTAGTTTAATCGAATACTCTTTAATCAATTGATTTCCATATTTTGCTCTTGCCTCGCCACCTTGCGCTTCTATTAGCTCTTTTCCGACGTTATAATAAGTTATCAATGTATGATAATTAGTGCTTATTTCCTGTTTTTTAACCTCAATTAAATTATTTTCTATTAATTGTTTAATGTTTTTATAATGTTTGTCCATTCCTATCACCATTTTAAATATAACAAGAATATTAGAAGGGTGCAAATGGATATTTTGGGTATATTGAGGCTATTTTTTTTCATGAAAAAAGAAAATTGACTATAGAGCAAAATCCGACATTTTAGTATTTTTTTACATTTAATTTGGGAAATTAACCAAATCATTAAAAAATTCCTATTAATGTTTTACACTATTGATTTAACCGGCATGGCATTTTCATTGACTTTGAATATATAAGTAATGTATAATTTGCTTAGGTGAATAGAATGAAAGAAATATTAGAAAAAGCTAAGCAAGAAAAGTACGCCGTAGCCGCATACAATATCAATAATTTAATGTGGGCAAAATCTATTTTAGAAGCTTGCCAAGAAAGCAAGTCGCCAATTATTTTAGAGGTGTCAGAAGGCGCAATAAAATATATGGGTGGATATAATGTAGTGTCGGCCATGGTAAAAGCTTTAGTAAAAGATTTAAATATTACTTTGCCAGTGGCGTTGCATTTAGATCATGGTTCATCAGCCCTTTCGTGTAAAAAAGCTATAGATGCGGGTTTTGATTCAGTTATGATTGATGCTTCACACGAAACTTTAGAAAACAACATTAAATATACCAA
>Ga0082212_10002146_pt1 | contig 29042 bp, 28 predicted proteins | sample TergutNt197P3_FD_71548 | JGI IMG/M metagenome (GOLD analysis project Ga0082212, IMG submission 71548) | Neocapritermes taracua P3 segment gut microbial communities from Petit-Saut dam, French Guiana - Nt197 P3 | ecosystem: Host-associated > Arthropoda: Insects > Digestive system > Gut ...
AATCACCAAGCTGGTGCACGGGGAAGAAGAAGCGGACAAGGTCCTGTCGGCCGTACAAGCTTTATTTACCGCGGATACCTCGGGGGAAAGCGCGCCGGAAAGCGGATTCGTAGTAGAGGGCCGGGAGATCAACGTCGTGGATCTGTTCTACAACGCCGGCTTTGTGGAGACAAAGAGCGAAATGCGCAGGCTCATCGCCCAGAAAGGCGCCGCGGTAGACGGCGTCCGCTGCGAGGGGCCGGAAGACGTGGTAGCTAAGCCGGAAGGGAAAGACTTTGTATTGTTGAAGAAAGGCAAGAAAAACTTCATGAAAGTCAAATTCAGGTAAGATCAGCAGGATTTGTCCGCGTCAACATGGATGGATATGTGATATAATCACTTAATTGGTAAGCCGGGTATGAAGCCGGTCTTAGGAGGAAAGAATATGACATTGGCGTCAATGGCGGCGAATCACGCCGCGGGTAAAGGCAGCGAGCCGGATTCCGTATTCGCTGTGGTAGCGCAGGTAAGGGAAGCGAAGAAGCAAGGCGTGGAAAACATCATCGACGGATCCATCGGCGCTATGCGCGACGAAAAGGGCGATTTGGCTATACTGCCGGTAGTGGACGAAGAGTTCCGCAAGCTGCCGGCGGAGACGCTCATGGACTATGCCACTATAGCCGGGTCGCCGGAGTTCATCCAGGCGGCTATCGACTATACCTTCCAGGGCTTTCAGCCTGAGGGGACCATCGCCGCCGCGGTAGGCACCCCGGGGGGCACAGGCGCCGTGAGGCTCATGGTGGACAACTATCTTGACCGGGGCGAGACGGTGCTGATCCCGGACTGGCTCTGGTCCCCGTATAAGACCATCGCCCTGGAGTGCGCGAAGACAACGGAATCCTACCAGATGTTTGACAAGGGCCTGAACTTCACCACGAAGGATATCAAAAGTAAATCCCAGGCGGTGCTGGATAAGCAGGAGCATTTGCTCGTCATCTTCAATACCCCCGGGCATAATCCCACCGGATACTCCATGTCGGAGGGGGACTGGGCGGATCTGATCCCATTCTACAAGAAGCTGGCTGCCGATACGGGCAAGAAAGTCGTGATCGGCCTGGATATGGCATATGTGGATTACTGCGGCAACCCGAAGGAAGACCGGAGGTTCCTGAGTATGTTTACCGGCCTTCCGGAAAACATGCAGGTCGTGGTCGCCTTCAGCATGTCGAAGTCCTTCTTTGTCTACGGCATGCGCAGCGGCGCCATCGTCGGCTTCCACCCCTCACAGAAGGTCATGGATGATTTCACCAACATCCACTCCTTCTCATCCAGGGGCGCCTGGTCCAACGGCAACCACGGCGCCCAGGAGATGATGGTGAAGATATGCGGCGACCCTGCCCTGGCGGAGAGGGCGGAGAAGGAGAGGGCGGCCATGGCCGGGCTCCTGCGCAAGCGCGCGGATATCTTCGCAAAGGAAGCAAAGGAAGCCGGGCTGCGGATGCTGCCCTACTTCGGCGGCTTCTTCATCACCTTGCCCCATCAGAACCCGAAGGCGGTGTGCGCGAAGCTGATGGAGAAACACATCTATCTGGTAGCCATGAGCAACGGAGTCAGGCTGGCGATCTGCGCCATCCCTATGGGCCAGGTACCGGGGCTGGCCGCGAGCATCAAGGCTGCCGAAGACGCGGTAGAGGCGTAGCGCCGACAACCGGCGGCGTTTACCTTATGGGCCCCGATCTGCTATCCGAAGCGCAGAGGGTGCATATATGGAGGGAGCGTACTTCTTATGGCGGATGAGAAAAGGATATTGGTCGTAGACGACGACGAAAACATATGCCGGCTGCTGAAGATGTATCTGGCCAACGAGGGCTTCCAGATACTCGTGGCATACGACGGCTCCAAAGCATTGGAATATGTAGAGAAGGAGAAGATAGACCTCATCATCCTCGACGTGATGATGCCCGTCATGGACGGCTGGGACGTGTGCCGCGCCGTGCGGAAGATCAGCTCCGTCCCCATCATCATGCTTACAGCCCGGGATATGCTTGAAGATAAGCTTCAAGGCTTCGAGAGCGGCGCCGACGACTACATCGTCAAGCCTTTTGAGACCAAGGAGCTGGTGGCCCGGGTGAAAGCCCGCCTGCGGGAGAAGCAGGAGGGGGAGGAGACGGACGACAAAGCCCCCGTGTCCGTGGGCAACCTGGTGGTGGATTTGGGCCGGTATCAGGTGACCCTGGACGAGAAGGTCGTAGACCTGAAGCCAAAGGAGATACAGCTTCTCCATTTCCTCATGCTGCACCGCAACACAGTCTTTTCCCGGGAGCAGCTCCTGGAGAAGGTATGGGGCTATACTTACTACGGCGATACGCGCACAGTGGACGTCCATGTCAAGCGGCTGCGGGAAAAGCTGGAGAAGCCAGGCAACATCTGGCAGATCAAGACGGTATGGGGCGTCGGGTATAAACTCGAAGGCGACTGAACCTTATGTTTAAATCATCATTCTCCAAACTCCTCATCGGATATCTGACGATTTTTGTCTTCACCCTGGCCGCGCTGACCGCGGCCATTACTTTCATTTATCAAAGCTTTGTCTTCTCCGAGAAGCAGAACACGCTATACCGGGGCGCCCTGGAAGTCATGGCCCAGTACGAGGCGTGGATCAAAGGCGAGATCGGGCAGGAAGGCTTCTTTAAAGGGGTGGACGCCATCGGGGCGGTGATGGACTCCAAAGTGTACGTATTGGACGTGGACGGGGAAGCCCTGTTGGAGTACTATGCCCTCGCTGATTCGGAGGAGCAGGGAAGCAGCTACATCGTGAAAGACCTGGTCAGTATCATGAACGGGGAAGAGGTTTTCCGCCGGAGGGAGTACTCTGCGGAGCGGGACACCTACATGGTGTACCACGGCATGCCCATGACCGTCAACGGCGTGGTCGAGGGCGCGATCCTGCAGTACTCCCCGGTGGAGCGCATACGGAGCGGGTTATATCAGATATATCTGCAGATCTGGAGCGTGGGGCTCATTATGGGCGTGATGGGCGTATTGTTCATCTATCTCTACACAAGGCGGACTTCCAAGTACTTGCGCGAGCTGGAGCTGGCCGCCTCGCGCCTGGCCGCGGGGGAGCCGGTGGAGGATATCCCCAGCGCGGGCAACGACGAGCTGAGCCACCTGATTCAAGTGTTTAACGAGATGAAAGGCAAGCTTGAGCAAATCGAAAATATGCGCAGGGAATTTTTGGCCAGCATATCCCATGAGCTGCGCACGCCCCTGACCTCCATCCTGGGCTTCGTCCAAGGGATGGAAGACGGGCTGGTATCGGAGGAGGAGGCGCCGGCTGTGCTGGATATCATTCAGCAGGAGACCCGCAGGCTGATCAACCTCACCGGGGACATCCTGGATCTCATCAAGATGGAAAACGGCGTGGGCGAGTTGTTTCCGGAGAGATTCCGGGTCTTCGAGGCCCTGACCTTCATCATTGGTTCCCTGAATATCAAGGAGAAGAAGCCCGGACTGCAGGTGGAGATGCTATGCCCGGACGACCTTTTCATCGTCGCCGACGCGGACCGCTTCCGGCAGATCATGCTGAATCTGCTGGGCAACGCCATCAAGCATACTTATCCCCCCGGCAAGGTATCGGTGGAAGTAGAGCGACTGGGGGCCTGGGTCTCCTTTTGCGTGATCGACACCGGCGTGGGGATAGAGCCGGAGGAGTTGCCTCTGATCTTCGAGCGCTTCTACCGCTCCGATAAGTCGCGGCGCAGCAGCACCGGGGGCTCGGGCCTGGGCCTGAGCATAGCGAAGGCTATGGTGGAGCAGCACGGGGGATCGATCAGGATCGAAAGCAAAGTAGGCGAGGGCACCAGGGTATGGTTCACCATGCCCGTCGAAGGCATACCCGGATGAACGTTTTGCAAAATGTATACAAAAAGTTTACAAATTCAATCAAGATTGTTTACTGCAAAAAGGCGGAGAAAATGTATAATAGACATACCATGAAGAAGCCGGGAATCGTTATCGTTAGCATTATCGTTATCCTAACAGCCTCCCTTGGCATGGCGGGCTGCGGGCAGGAGGGCGGCGATGTGGGCTTTGACGTAAATCCCATCACGGCGGAGTCCCTGGAAGGCTTGATCCTCGAAGGCGAAGGGCCGATCCCCGCCCGGCTGATCTATCAGTCGCGCAACTCCCTTTCCACTGAGGAAGACCGCCTTGTACTGGAGGTCATCGCTCAGGAGCTGGACAGGCTCATGGAGCTGGCGGGGCGCCTGGACGAAGCCGTGACCGGCGAGACAGCGGCTACGGACAGGATGATGCCCGAAGACACGGACAGGTAAGGCAACACAACCGTTAAGCGTTTCGGTATGCGGTTATTATACAAAGTTCGGGCGAGATTTACGAAGGGGTTTGCCATACGATGAAAGCGGCGCGAAAGTTATATCCGGCATTATTGATCATTATAGCCATGTGCGTGCTGTGCGCGGCTATGCCCCTTTTCGCGTCCGAGCTTACTCAAGGCCAGCCCGCTGTGACCATAGGGGACAATCCGACGCCCCTGGCCGTGGCGGAGTCCGCGCCGGACTATAAGCAGCTGACCATCGCCGAGCTTTACACAAAAGTCAAGGAGTGCAGGCAATCCCTGCTGGAGACCCGCCTCGACGTGGTGAAGGAAGCCAACGAAGCCAAGCAAAGGCTGGAAGAGCTGCTGAAAAGCGGCAAGCAGGGAACGAACTCCGCCGATATGCTGAAGAAGGATCTGGAGACGATCAAAGAGGCTCAGAAGGTATTGGCGACGATACTATCCGACATTATCAACGCGGCGGCAGGCATGGATACAGGCGCCACTGAAGCCAGCTCCGCCCAGCACAGGCTTCCCGGCGCGGCCGCGGGGCAGCAGCACGAAGTCATGCCGTCCAGGGAGTACCTGGAAAGCCTTATTGTGTTGTACGATCAGAAAACGAAGCAGCTTGCCAAGATCGTCGAGTCCCTCAACGGGGTCGTCGTTGTGATGTAGTCGATTATTTTGAGGATGAAGCGGCAGCAGGCAGCTTTTTTCCGATAATCAAGCTAATAGCGAAGAGCAGCGCCAGGGCGCCCCTGAGGACGGCCAGGGCGTAGTTGTACGCGTCGACGCCGATGGAGGCGATGAGCCGCCCGCCGGTATAGTTGCCGGCTATGGTCAGCAGCATCACCACCGCGCCGTTGAGAGATAAGGCTGTGGCGCTGTGGGAGCTTGGCGCCAGGCTGTGGATGTAGGTGGGCAGCGTGCTGACGTAGATGGCCATGGATACGCCCCAAAGGGTGCCCGCTACCATCATCATGAGGAAGTTGGAAGCCATGCCGTACATGACCTGCTCCCCTACGCCGACAAGGGCGCCTACGATGAGGATGACGGGCAGAGGGGTGCCGCGGCAGCGGGTAGATACGAACCACATGCAGACCACCTGCACGAAAGCGCCGTAACCGCTGATCACGCCGTACAGGTTCGCGTCCAGGCCCGCGCTCTCCAGGATGAAGGGGTAAAACGGGCTGACCAGGGCGACGTAAAACGACAAGGCTATGGTCATGATGAAGGCGGTCATCAGGTGATAATTCTTAAACAGCGCCCAGGGCTTGATTTTGACGGCCCCGGGCTTCTTTTGCGCCGGGCCGGCAGGGCTGGCCGGATCGGCAAGGCTTGGAAGCCCCTCTCGTGGGAAACCCCGGCAAATGAGAAAGAGGGGCAGGATCAGAGCCGGGGCGAAGTAGAAGGTGAAACCTGTGCCCGTATTTACAGCAATCAAGCCGAGAAACATGGACACAACGGCGAACCCGAAGGAGCCCCACTTCCGGGTCGCGGTGAAGTTGAAGCCGCGCTTCTCCGCCATGCCGAGTATCCAGGCGTCCTGCAGGGAGTGCGTCGGCTGGCGGACCAGGCTGTACGCCACGATGAGGGCGTAAATGGGGACATAAGTGCGCGCAGCGATACCGCCGGCGGCGGGCAGAAGCGCGAAGACGGCGGCATACGCTGCCATAGACAGCAAAAACAGCCTCTTCGCCGAACCGATCTTATCGGATAAGACGCCCCACAGGGGGAGCGTCAATGCGGCGATGACGCTGCTCACCGAGCCTAGAAGCCCGATCCCCGCGCTGTCGAAGCCTATATTTTTCAACAGCACGTTGTAGTAATTCATCGGCGCGTAAGAGCCGTAAGCGATAAGCTGAATGATTACGATTCTTCGGTATACGCCGTCGTCGGCTGGAGCGGGGCCGGATGCTTTCAATGCCGCCACGTCTTTATCAATCCTCCTGCCGCCGACGCAGGAGGGGCAGCAGCTCTACAATGATAGCCTGAAACACTTCGGCGGCGGGCCGGTCTCCCGCCACCCTTCGTATGTCGTGCCCCCTGCCCCGGAGGAGCGCTATCGCCTTCTCGTACTGCCCGCGTACCCTGGCTTGCGTATCGGCGCCCTCAAATAAGTCCTCATGGGACCGGTTCGCTTGCATACGCCGCCGGGACACTTGAGGGTCGATATCGATGTATACCGTCAAGTCGGGGACGATAGCCCGGGCATTGATCTCCAGTACCCATTCCATAGGTAAGTCCAGGGACTGGTACGCCAAGGACGAAAGCAAGTAGCGGTCGCTGAGGACGTGTTGGCCCCGGCCAAGCAGATGAAAGACGCCGGGCTCCTGGCGCCCGTCGTCTTCCTTATATACATGGTCGGCACGATCCGCGGCAAAAAGCAAAGCCATGGCTGCGCTGTCCAGCGTAAGCCTGTGGTTGAGCGCCAGGCGGGCCATGCTGCCGGCAGGCCCCTGCGTAGGCTCGCATGTGGCTACGCACTTGCCGTATACCGCGCCTTCGCCCTCGAACCAATCCTTGAGCATGGCGGTCTGGGTCGTCGTACCGCTGCCGTCCAGGCCTTCGATCACGATAAAAACACCGGCCCGCATCAAGCCAGCGACCTGACTAAGTCGTCCATCGTATAGAAACGCGGCTCGCTTTGGCCCGCCAGATACTCGGCGGCTTTCACGGCGCCGGTAGCGAATAGCTCCCGGGACTGGGCCGAATGGCTGATGGACAGTATCTCGTGGGGCCCGATGAACATGACTTCGTGCTCGCCTACGATGGCGCCCCCCCTCACCGCGTGGATGCCGATCTCCTGAGGGTCACGTTTACGGTGCTCCCCGGTCCGGTCATAGACATAACGGGGCTTATAAGCCAAAGCCGAAGCCGCGGCTTCGGCGATCATGAGGGCGGTGCCGCTGGGGGCGTCCACCTTCGTGTTGTGATGCTTCTCGATGATTTCGATATCATAAGTATCCCCCAATACCCCCGCGGCCTGGCGGACCAGGGCTTGCAGGAGGCTGACGCCCAGGGACATATTGGCGGATTTGAAGATGGGTATCTCCTTAGCCGCTTCGGCGACTTGGGCTTCCAGCTCCCCTGCGACGCCTGTGGTGCAGAGCACCAGGGGCAGCCTTTGCCCTTTGCAGTAGTCCAGCAGCGCGGGGGTCAGGGAGATGTGGCTGAAGTCCACCGCCACGTCCGCTTTTTCCCTGACGGCGCTGAAATCTTTGTAGACCGGATAATCCCTTTGCACGGACGGAACCATATCTACCCCGGCTGCGACAGCGATATAGGGATGGTCTTTAAGACGCGCCACTACGGCCTGGCCCATTCGGCCGTCGCAGCCCGAAAGCAGGATGTTGATCATATACGTATCCCTCCGAAAGCGTTGAGATGTATAAAACCTGTGGTTACCGGTCGATGATGTCCAGTAGATTGTGGTACCAAAACGCGGCGTCCACATAAGCCTGGTTGACCGCTTCGAACTCCACGCCGTTTTGTATCATCATAATGGAGCACTGATCCCAGTCGGCCCTCTCGTAGGCATAGATGAAATCCAGGACGGTATAAAGGTTGCCCTGCTTCTTGATCAGCGTGCTCTTGACTTTGTCCTCCAGGGCGACTTCTTTCAGCGCTTCCTCCATGGGTAGCTGAAGGATGACGTCGATGAGGGAGAAAAGGCCCGTCAGGAAGAGGCTCTGCTCATCACCGGACAAGCCGAAAGCGGGGGCCAGGCACTCGGCGAACTTCGCGCGGATGAGCGCCAGCTTCGTGATCTCCCCCGGGCGGTCTTCGGCAAGGCTCACAGATATAGCGACGGTGGCCCATCGCCGTATCTCCCGCTGGCCCAGTATCGTCACCGCGCTCATGAGGGAATCCACCTTCCGGCTTAGCCCGATGGCGGCCGAATTGATGAAGCGCAGCAGGGATATGGTGAGGTACGGATCCCTTTCGATGATCTCCACCATCTCGTCGAACTCGAAGTCTTCGCTGTGGACCAGGCTCAGCAGCTGCAGGGCGTTGATCTTGACCGGGGAAAGCTCCGCCAGCCCTTCCGTAATGGGCTTGCTGTAGAAGCCGCCGGTAAACAAAGCCGTGAGGTTCCTGGCGACAAGGCGCTCAAAAGACTCGTCGTCAGGGATATTGGAGAACACCAGATTCAGCTTCGGCAGGAAGGTCCTGGCGTTGAAGTGGGCGCTGGTGAAGCTCGGGGACAGATAATCCAGGATCAGATAATCGATCATGGGGATGATGGGATTATCATTGATGACTTCCGGTATGCCTTCCAAGGCGAGGCGGTAGCCCTTTTCCTTCAGGCCTCCGCAGCGGTCGATGATCCTGTCGTTGACGGGGATGTCCCCCGGCAGCACGCAAATCAGCTTCGACGGATGGATGTCGATGTTGGAGGGCCTTCCCACAAGCAGCTGGTACATATTCAAATCAGCGAAGAGAAGCTTATCCCCGGCGAAGGGCTCAAGGCCGATCTGCTCGACCAGATCCAGCCCGGGAGAGATAAAAGCCTCGCTCATCCTGCGGAAATCATTTTGGATACCGATAGCCCTGTCGCCGCTCCGGTCGCACAGGCGGTAGGCTTGCACAGCCATGTCTTTGTCGAATAAGGGGACGCCAACGATAAATACTTTCATATGATCGATCGCACCTTTATCATTTTGTTCTAAAGTCAATTTTATCGCATGTAGATTTATTATGCAACTATAATGACGAATAATCCGTGATATAATTAAGCCGATGAAAAGCTTGAAAACAATACAGTTGGCAAGGGGCGCGGTGCTGGCGGCCGCCTACGCGGCGCTGACCCTGGCCCTAGCGCCGGTGAGCTTCGGCCCCCTCCAGTTCCGGGTAGCGGAAGCGATGGCGGTGCTGCCCTGGCTGTACCCTGAAGCTGTGCCGGGGCTCTTTGTCGGCTGCCTTGTGGCGAACCTCCTGGGGGGCGGCGGCGCACTCGATGTGGTATTCGGCAGCCTGGCCACGCTGGCCGCGGCCATGGCCAGCGCCAGGATGAAGCATAAGTGGCTGGTACCCCTGCCCCCCGTGGTGATCAACGCCCTGGTGGTGGGGGCGGTGCTGAGCTATACCCTGGGGCTGCCTTTCCGGTTGACGGCGGCGGAGGTGGGGCTGGGGCAGCTGGGCGCGTGTTACGCCTTGGGTATGCCCCTGCTGCTGATATTGGCGCGCCGCGGGGGATGAGTATATTTTAATCGAATCTTAATTGCGTAAAAGCCGCAAATGCATTATAGTTATACTGTGCCCGCGCGGCTTTTTGGCCGTGGGCGACGAACGCGAAACAAAGGAGAAAGGGATGCAGAAGGAAATCGTCAGGAGGTCGCCTGTCCCGTACTATCTCGCGGGTCTCTGCTGGCTGGTCTACAGCCTTATATTTCCCTTCTATCGGCTTACGGATATGCTCGTCGCCGCCATCCTTTCCTGCGCCGTATTCTTCCTGGGAGGTATGGTATTTAAGCCCAGCCGGGAAATCGTGGAGGTGGAGGAGAGCTTCGGCGCCACGGGCAACGCCCAGGCCGACGAGATGATCGCCAGGGGGCAGGGGCTGCTGAAAGATATCCGGGAAGTGAATAACCGCATCAACCATCCCGAGCTGTCCGCGAAGATCAGCGCCCTGGAGGATACCTGCCGCCAGATGTTTGGTGAGGTGCGGCGCAGGCCGGAGAAAGCAGCGATGATACGCCGCGCCCTGGACTACTATCTGCCCGTAGTATTGAAAATGCTGAACTCCTATGACAATATGGAGGGGCAGGCGGTACAGGGCGGGACGGTAAAGACAGCCATGGGGAAGATCGAGGGCGTCATGGATACTGTGCTGCAGGCTTTCCGCAACCAGCTGGACAGCTTATACAAAGACGAAGCCCTGGATATCTCCACGGACATCACCGTGCTCCAGGGGATGCTGACTCAGGAAGGCCTTATCGACGGCGAGATCAATCCGGAGAAGCAGGGTATGGGGCAGCGCCCAACCTAGTATCAAGCAGTGCATCGCTTTAGGAACGTAGCGGGGCTTTGCCTCGCGAAGAGACGGGGTATGGGGCAGCGCCCCATTTAACATTAGCAGGAATCAAAAATCGGAAACATGGAAGGAGACTCCCTATGACAAACGAAGAAAACATCAGCCTGTCCCTGGAAGGGGAAGTATTGGAGCAGGTCGCCGCGGCAAGCCTGGCCCTGGACACGGCGGCGCCGACGGCCATGCAGGAGGCTGCCGTGAGCACGGAAGTCCTGGACATGAGCAGCCTCACCCCTGCCGAGCAGCAGCAGGTGATGGAGTTCGCCGGCAAGATCGACGTCACCAACGCCAATCAGATACTCCAGTATGGCGCCGGGGCGCAGAGGAAGATCGCGGGTTTCTCGGAAGCGGCCCTGTCTAATGTGAAAACAAAGGATCTGGGCGAGACGGGGGATATGATCACCAGCCTGGTGATGGAGCTGCGCGGCTTCGAGATCGACGACAAGGACAAGGGTCTCAAAGGGCTCTTCAAGAAAAGCGCGAACAAAGTCCAGCTGATGAAGACCAAGTACGATAAGGCGGAGGCGAATGTGGAGAAAATCTCCCAGTCCCTGGAGCGCCATCAGGTCACGCTGATGAAGGACGTCGCCATGCTGGATGAGATGTACGCCACCAACCTGGTGTACCTGAAGGAGCTGGCGATGTACATCCTGGCGGGCAAAAAGGCGCTCAATGAAGCCCGGGACGTGACCCTGCCGGAGTTCGTAGCTAAGGCGAAAGCCAGCGGCCTGCCGGAAGATGCCCAAAACGCCAACGACTTCGCGAACCTCTGCGACCGCTTCGAGAAGAAGATCCACGACCTGGAGCTCACCAGGACGGTCTCCATCCAGATGGCGCCCCAGATCCGCCTGATCCAGAACAACGACACCCTTATGGCGGAGAAGATACAATCCAGCCTGGTGAATACGATACCTCTCTGGAAGAGCCAGATGGTGCTAGCCCTGGGTATGGTCCACAGCCAGAAAGCCATGGAAGCTCAGCGGGAGGTAACGAACATGACCAACGAGCTGCTGAAAAAGAACGCCGACATGCTGAAGACCGGCACCGTGGAGACCGCCAGGGAGTCGGAGCGGGGCGTGGTAGACCTGGAGACCTTACAGCATACGAACCAGAGGCTCATCGAGACCCTGGACGAAGTACTGAAGATACAAACCGAAGGCAGGGCAAAAAGGCGCCAGGCAGAGACGGAGCTGGGCAGGATAGAAGGCCAGCTGAAGCAGAAGCTGCTGGAAATCAATCAGTAAGGAGAAGGCATTGAGCATCTGGAAGGACAAGCGATTCGCCATATGCGTAATGATACTCATGATTGCCGCCGGAACCCTTATTGGCAGCCACAACTCCCTCGCGGGCAAACGCGATAAAGCTGCCGTTGTATTCACCATGGGCGTCAGAGGGGATGGCATAAGCATTCAAGGCGACCTCCGGGAGAGGGACGGCGCGGCTTACAATATGGTGGTGGTCGCCAGAAAATATTTGCCGGAGGATAATGCCCTCATCCAAAATGTGCTTATCGCCAGGGGAGAGCTGGAAGTCGCCGCCACAGTGGGGGCGAAGTCCGCGGCGAATCGAAAGCTGGAAACCGCCGTCAAGGATCTTTACGACGTGCTGAGCGTAACGGAGCTTTCCGGGCAGGACGAGAGATACCCCCGGCAGCTTTATACGGATTTCCGCTCGAGGGGCGATAGCATCGGCCATGACCCGTACAATCAGGAAGCGGCGGCGTTCAACCGCGTGCTTTCCGGCTTCCCGGCAGGGCTGCTTGGAGGGCTGACGGGGGTAAAGCCCCTGGAACTGTTTGATTAAGGCGGTAAACGGAGAGATGAAATTCATCGGTAAAAAAACATCCCTTTTGCTATTGGCGGCGGCGCTGGTTTTGCTGGTTTCGCTGCCGGTCGGCGCGCCCGCGTACGCGTCAGGGGCCGTCCCGGAGTATAAGGATGAATATGAGTTCGTCGCGGATCTGGCCGGCGTCCTTAGCGCGGACACGATAGACTTCATCAACGACTACAGCTGGGCCCTCACCGAAGCCTGCGGCGGCGAAGTCATCGTGGTGACGGTGGATTTCCTTAATGGCCTGGACAGCGAGCAATTCGCGTACCGCCTTTTCAACGACTGGAAAATCGGTTCCCCCGAGCGCGATAACGGGCTACTGCTCCTTCTCGCCGTGGGGGAGGGTAAGTATTGGGCGCTGCGGGGGGAAGGCATAAGGCAGCAGTTCAGCGACGGCTTGCTGGACGCCTACCTTACCGATTACCTGGAAGCCGACTTCGACGCCGGAGACTACGACGCCGCCGTATATCAGTTTGCCGCCGCCGCTTTTGGGCAGTATGAACGGATGTACAACATCAAGCTGGACGCGTATTTTAGCGATCCGGGCACATACGGCGGCGCAACGACGCCGCCGGCGCCTGCCGGGAGCGCGCCCACCCCCGCCGCCGGGCAGCCGTACACGCCCGCGGCCTCCGCGGGCCGGACGCCCGCAGGGTCGTCTTCGGGCTTTGGCAGGATCATAACGATCATCATCGTCATCATCATTGTGACGACGTTTACCCGGCGGCCACGGATCTTCCGGCCCCGGGTATTTCGGCCCCCTATACTGATGCCCAGGATGATATACCGCCCCAGGGTCTTCGGCGGATTTGGCTTGCGCAGGCCCAGGGCGCACTATCGCCCGCCTGTGGGCAGACCGATACCTAAGCCGGTGCGCCATCCCGTGGCGAGACCCGGCGTCGGCTTGCCCCGCCCGGGGGGCTTAGGCGGCTTAGGCAGCTTAGGCGGCAGCAAGCCCGGCAGCGGCTTGGGCGGCGGCTTCGGCGGAGGCGGGCGCACCGGTGGCGGCGGCATGAGCCGGGGCGGAGGCGCCGGGCGCAGCGGAAGTAGCTTCGGCGGCTTCAGCGGCGGCGGTGGCGCTGGCAGAAGCAGTTTTGGAGGCGGCAGCCGGGGCGGCGGCTTCGGCGGGGGCGGGCGTACCGGGGGCGGCGGCATGAGCCGGGGCGGAGGCGCCGGGCGCAGATAAGGCGGAAAAACCAGGATGATCGTTAAGACGGACAAAGACTTACAGGGGATACTGGAAGCCGGCAAAATCGCCGCGGAAGTCATGCACAAGATGGCGAGCAGGATCAGGCCGGGCATCACTACCGGGCAGCTGGACAGGATCGGCGAGGAAGCGATGAAGCGCTACGGCGCCAGGTCGGCGCCCCAGGTGTCCTACTCCTTCCCCGGCGCTACTTGCATCAGCGTACTGCCGGAGGTAGCCCACGGCATACCCGGCTCCCGGCAGATCAAAGCGGGGCAGATGGTCAATATCGACGTCTCGGTGGAGCTGAACGGGTACTTCGCCGACACTGGCATGAGCATACCCGTGGAAATCGAAGACCCCAAAGTTCACAGGTTGTGCGAGATATGCCTGGAAGCCAGGGACGCGGCTATCGAAGCCGCCAAGCCCGGGCGCAGGATCAATGAGATCGGCAGAGCCGTAGAAGGGGTGGCGAAATCCTATGGCATGACCATGATCAAGAACCTCTGCGGCCATGGCCTGGGGCGTAAGCTCCATGAGGCGCCGGAATGTATCCTGAATTATTACAGCAGGCAGGAGAGGGGCAGGCTGAGCTCCGGTCATGTGATCGCCCTGGAGCCATTTATCTCTGAAGGGCCGGAGACGGTGGAGAACTGCGGATATGACGAATGGGCCCTGGTGGTGCCGCCGGGCTTCTATGTCGCGCAGTTTGAGCATACGGTCATCGTGGCTGAGGACGGGAATATATTAGCCACACTGTTGCCGTGATAGAACAAATGCCGCCCTGGCATCAAAGGCGCGGCGCCGCGAAGTGGGGAAAGGATCATATCTATGGAAGAATTGTTCGCGAAAATCAAAGAGTACGTCAATATGGATACGGAGATATCCACAGCTGAGTTCTCGGCGTACTACAAAAAGGTCATCGACAAGCTTGTGGCGGACTTCGACAAGCTCAGCGAGGAGGAGCTTTTCCAGGCGAAGGCCATCGCCTCCATTGTGTCCGGCAATGCCGCCACGAGGAGCAAACGCAAGGACGCCGACGCCAAGAAGTTCAGGAAGATGCAGGAGAAGAGCAGCTTCTGGGCGGACGCCATCGAGTACCGGCTGAAGAAGTCCGGGCTGAGTGAAGACGACGTCGCCAAAGGTTCGGCGGAGGTGGAGGCGAAGCTCCACGGCAGCGGGGCGGCGGAGGAAGAGGACGCTTCCGCAGCCGAAGCTGCGGCTGACGCCGGTACCGAAGCGGAAGCGGGCGCAGGCGCGCATTGAGGCCAAAGCGGGCGCGTCCGTCTTGCGGCTGAGCTGGCCCAAACGAAAAAAAGCCCTCTCCGAAGAGAGGACTTCTCTGCTATCTGATCAAAGGTTGGCGCAATGATCTACTGTTGTTGCTTCTGATAGCAGTCCCGGCAGTAGACTGGACGAATACCCGTCGGCTTGAAAGGAACCTGGGTCTCGGCGCCGCATTCGGAGCAGATTACGGTGTAGTACTGACGTTCGCCCCTGCTTTCATTGGCGGCTTGCTTCCGGGCGCGGCGGCAGGCAGGGCAGCGGGCAGGGTCGTTCTGGAACCCTTTCTCCGCGTAAAACTCCTGTTCAGCCACACTAAAGATGAATTCTTCGCCACAGTCTTTACATACCAGAGTTTTGTCTTCCATGTATTATTCCTCCTGAAAATTAGATAGTCGAGCCGTTTTCCGTGGGAGTCAACCAAAATCTAAGCCCAGGAGAGTATAGATCTCTTGCCAACCGCATGAAAACGAAATCAAGCACAGTATATATGATTCAAATGATAAATGCAAACTTTTTTTCAACATTTTGTTTTTTTTTGTATTTTTTCTTTTTTAGGAGCCTTCCCATGCGATTAAGGAGAAACTGGCAGGGCGAAGCGGAACTGCCGGATATGCCCGGTGTATCGCCTTCCGGCCCGGCTGCGTTCCGGGGAAAAATCTGTCGTTATCTGGATGAAAAAACACCGTTCCATGTAGAAATCGGCATAGGAAAAGGTGATTTTTTGCTCGCTATGGCTTCGAAACACCCGGAAATCTGCTTCGTCGGGGTGGAAAAGGCGCTTACCGTGATGTTTATCGCCGCCAGAAAGAACCAGGACAAGCCCTTGCCGAACCTGCTTTACCTGCCTCTGGACGCGGAAGAACTGGATCTATACTTCGATCCGGGGCAGGTGGAGCGGATATATCTGAACTTCAGCGACCCCTGGCCGAAGAAGAGGCACGAGGCAAGGCGCCTGACTTCCGGCGGCATGCTGAAGATATACCGCCGCATACTGGCCCCCGGGGGCGGCCTCCACCTGAAGACGGATCAGGAGAGTTTCTTCGGATACTCCCTCGACAAGCTCGTCCGGGACGGATGGTCTGTAGGCAAGATCACCGGCGACCTTCATCACTCCGGCTATGAAGGGAATGTGGTCACGGAGTACGAGCGCCGGTTCCTCGGGCTGGGTACGCCTATCTGTCGCCTGGAGGCATGGATATGAGGCTTCCGGCGGAGTTGTCCGCGCGGCTTCAGGGCCAGTTAGGCGGGGAGGGGCTGGCGGCTTTCCTGTCCTGCATGGAGCAGACGCCGGTCCAGGGCCTGCGGCTGAATACTTTGAAGGGCCCCGTGCCGGAGCTGCTGAGGCTGACGCCCTTTCCTCTGACGCCCATACCCTGGGCGCCGGGGGGCTTTACCTATGCTCCGGATGTGAGGCCGGCAAAGCTGCACCTCTACCAGGCCGGGATATACTACCTGCAGGAGCCCAGCGCCATGGCGCCGGCTGCCGCCCTGGACGCGAAGCCTGGGGAACGGGTGCTGGATCTCTGCGCGGCGCCGGGGGGGAAGACGACCCAGCTGGCTTCGGCCATGGCGGGAGAGGGCTTGCTGGTGGCCAACGACAATAGCCTGAAGCGGCTAAAGCCCCTCATCTGGAACCTGGAGCACTGGGGCGCCGTCAACGCCGTAGTGACCAATGAAGAGCCCCACCGGCTAGCCGCCGCGTTTCCCGGCTTCTTCCACAAGATACTCATTGACGCCCCATGCTCGGGGGAGGGGATGCTGCGTAAGGAGCCCAGGGCATTGGCCGGCTGGCGCAAGTACAACGGGGAGGCTTGCCGGGAGATACAAGACCGGCTGCTGGACGCCGCGGCGGCGATGCTGGCGCCCGGCGGCAGGATGGTATACTCCACCTGTACCTTCAACCCATTGGAAAACGAAGAGGCGGTGGAAGCGTTTCTGGGAAGGCAGCAAGGCTTCAGGCTCCTGCCGGCGCCCATATATGAGGGATGGCTGCAGGGGCGCGTATTGAAGGACTGCCGCCAGATATGGCCTCACCTGGCTAAGGGGGAAGGGCAGTTTCTGGCGCTGATGGAGAAAACTGCCGGAGCAGTCGGCTCCGCCGATGTGCTGCCGGCTGGAGCTGCCGGGGCTGCCAACGCCGCCAGGGCTGCCGGCTTCGCCGATGTGCTGCCGGCTGGCGCTGCCAGGGCTGCCGGCTTCGCTAGGGCTGCCGGCTCCGCCCGGGGAGTTTCACCGGCGTCACAGCCGGAAGACCCGTCGCCTTTCCTAGCCTTCATGGGGGAAAGCTTCACCCGTCCCCTGGAGGGCGATTTCACGGTGACCGGCGGCCATGTATACCGCATACCTCCGGGCTTGCCGGACATGGCGGGCCTGAAACTGGGCCGCCGGGGCTGGTATCTGGGGATGATCAGAAACGGACGCTTCCGGCCAAGCCAGCCCCTGGCGATGGGCATCAGGGCGGAGCGGATGAGGCGCCGGCTCGATCTGGAGCCCTTTGGCGAGCACGCGGAGCGCTATCTGCGGGGGGAGACGCTGATGCTGCCCGGGGAGAAAGGCTGGACGCTGGTGACCCTGGCCGGCTTTCCCCTGGGCTTCGGCAGGCAGACGGGGGACTATCTCAAGAACGAATACGCCGGCGGCTGGAGGCTTACATGACAGATTCTATCGACCGTATATGGGAGGAAATCGACAGGGGCAGGGAGAAGCCGGAGGTGCTCGGCTTCCCGGCGCCGGATCTGGCGGGCTTGCGTGGACCGGAGATACCGCCGTACATCATCAAGGGGATGCGGAAAGCTATCGTGGAGTTTGACCTCCTTGAGCCGGGAGACCGGGTGCTGGTAGGCTTTTCCGGCGGCAAGGACAGCACCCTGCTTATGCATGCCTTGAGCCGGCTTACGCGGCATATACCCTGGCCGGTGGAGCTGGCCGCCATGCATATAGACCTGGGCTTCCGCTCCGGGGAGGAAGCCGACTACGGCGCTTTAGCCGCGTCCGCCGCCGCGGCTGGGCTGGAGCTGAAGGTGCAGCGCCAGGACTTGTCTGATGACATCCTTCATAATCAGGAGCAGAACCCATGCTCACGCTGCTCTTACTGGCGCAGGGCGCTGATCCACAACTACGCCAGGCGCCACGGCTACAATAAAGTCGCCTTCGCCCACCACTACGACGACGCGGTGGAGACCTGGCTGATGGGGCTTCTGTACTCCGGCCAGCTGGGCACCTTCATGCCGAAGACTTATCTGGACAGGACGGAGGTCACGGTGATCCGGCCTTTTGCCTATATACGGGAGCGGGACATCATCGGCGCGGCAAATAAGATGGGCCTGGAGGCGATAGCCAGCCCATGCCCTCTGGACGGCTACACCCAGCGGACAAGGGTCAAAGAGCTGATCCGCGACCTAAGCAAGGAGAACCCGCTGGTGTTCGACCACCTGGCTTCAGGGATGCGCCAGGGCAAACGCCAGCACTTGTGGCCGGCGCCTCTGGAGCGTAAGGAGCTTCGGCGGAAGAACCTGGCTTTCTGGAGGCATGTGGACGGCGACGTCCGCCCCCGGGAGCAGTAGGCAGCCGCTCTTCAACACAGGTATTGTATCCTGATGGAAACTCGGATATAATCTACGTCATGGAAAGTAAAAAGGCGAAAACAGGGCTGGTACTCAATACGCTGGTCAACAGCTTGATGATCATCGTGACCCTTGTGGTCATCGTCCTGTTTAACTTGAGCGTGATCCAGAAAGCGAATCTGGAGCAATCGGAAGCCGGCCTGCGGGATGATTATGATGTACTGATCAAGTCGCAGGTCGAGTCCGTTATCAGCATATTGGAGCATTACCACACCCGCGTGCTCACCGGCGAGCTGACCATGGAAGAAGCGAAGAAAGAAGCCGCCGGCGTGGTTCGTGGCCTTCGCTACGGCGACGAAGGCTACTTCTGGGTCGATACGTCAAGGGGGGTCAATGTCGTACTCCTCGGTTGGGATACCGAAGGCACCAACCGGCTGGAAGCGGTAGATAGCTACGGATATACGTATGTACGCTCTTTCTTATCCGAAGGCTTGCAGCACGGCGGCGGCTTCACGGATTATCACTTCCCCCTGCCGGACGATCCGGGCTCCTCCTATCCGAAGCGGGGGTATACGAAGTATTTCGCCCCATTCGACTGGGTAGTCGGCACGGGAAACTATGTGGACTCCATCGAGCACAAGCTGGCGGAATTCGCCAACAGGATGAACTCGCGAAGCTTCACGACCATCCTCTCCATGGCCGGGGCGACTTTGGTCTTGCTGGTGATTTCCATGATCACGACCACAAGGCTGTCCACGAAGAGAAGCCGCAGCGAAGAGAAACGCCTGGAGGACCTGGTAGCGCGCCGGACTTCGGAACTGGACAGACAACGGGAGCTCATGGCCCTTGTGAATGATACCGCCGCCCTTCTGATGGCTTCGGATGTGGTGGACTACACCGGCGTCATGATGCGGTGTATGGAGATGATAGGCAAATCCATTGACGTGGACCGCGTCAGCATCTGGAAGAACAAACGCAAGGACGACGGAAGGCTGTACTACAGGCTCATATGCCAGTGGGCCAACGAGGGCCTGCCTGAGCTGGACAAGGAGACGGACTTCGCTTACGAAGAGGTCATGCCCAGCTGGGAAGGCATATTTACCCGGGGGGAGACCATCAACTGTACGATCGACGAGTTGCCCGAGCCTGAGCATTCGGAGCTTGTCGTATTTGGCCTGGAGTCCCTGCTGGCCATCCCCATCTTCCTCCACGGCGAGCTGTGGGGGTTCGTCAGCTATGACGATTATCACAACAGGAGGGCCTTTGGCGAGGGTGAGGTATTTGTGCTCCGGTCCTGGGGCTTGCTTGCCGTAGGGGCTATACAACGCGACGAGATCGCGTTAAGCATGCGGAGCACCCTGACGAAGCTGGAAGCGGTGACAAGCAACTATAAAGGCATTATCTGGAGCGTGGACGCCGACGGGGTGATCACGACATACAACGGGCGCTTCCTGCAGAAGATCGGGGTCGTCCCGTCCTCCGTGGAAGGGAAAAAGCTTGACCGCGCCCGGGAGGATAACAAGTACCTGGATATCGCCGGGTATGTACACAACACTTATGTGGAAGGCGCCCAGGATTGGACCAGCGACATAGACGACGGCGTGTATGAGTACCATGCCACGCTTATGCACGACGGCGAGGGCGTCGCGATCGGCGTGGTAGGCAGTACGGACGACGTCACCGAACGGGTGCTGCTCCAGCGTGACTTGGAGACCGCGGTGGAGGAGGCGGAGGCGGCCAACCGCGCCAAATCCGTATTTCTTGCCAATATGAGCCACGAGATACGCACGCCCATGAACGCGATACTGGGCATCACCGATATACAAATGCTGGACGAGACCCTCGACCCCAGGATCAGGGAAGCTTTTGGCAAGATATACAATTCCGGCGACCTGCTTCTGGGCATCATCAACGACATACTGGATCTGTCAAAAATTGAGGCGGGCAAGCTGGAGCTGACCACTGCCAGATATGAGATAGCCAGCCTGATCAGCGATACCGCCCAGCTCAACATCATGCGTATCGGCAGCAAGCCCATCGAGTTCCTGGTGGAAGTCGACCCGGATACGCCCTCGACGCTGATGGGGGACGAACTCCGGGTCAAGCAGATACTGAATAATCTCCTGTCCAATGCCTTTAAGTATACGGCTGAAGGCACGGTGAAGCTCTATATCACCGCCGAGGTTGCGGAGAGCGGGGAAGAGGCGGCCGGCGGGGCAGGCAGCGGCAGCGACGTCGTCATCGTCGTCAGCGTGAGCGACACAGGGCAGGGCATGACCCAGGAGCAGGTGAGCCAGCTCTTTGACGAGTACGCCCGGTTCAATATGGAAGCCAACAAGACCACGGAAGGCACCGGGCTGGGCATGAGCATCACGCGCAACCTGGTCCGGATGATGGGCGGGGAGATCGGCGTGGACAGCGAGCCGGGTAAAGGCTCCGTATTTACAGTGCGTATACGGCAGGTCAGGATCGGAGACGATGTGCTGGGCAAGGAAGTCGCCGAAAACCTGGAGCAGTTCCGGGAAGACAGCGGAGCGCAGATGAGAAGGGTGCAAATCACCCGGGACCCCATGCCTTACGGCAGCGTGCTCATCGTGGACGATGTGGAGACGAATATCTACGTAGCCGCCGGGCTGCTGGCGCCTTATGGGCTAAAAGTGGACTCGGCGGGCAGTGGATTTGAAGCCATCGACAAGATCAAAGAAGGCAATACTTACGATATCATATTCATGGACCACATGATGCCGAAGATGGACGGCATGGAAGCGACTGGCATTATCCGGGGGATGGACTATACGCGGTCCATCGTAGCCCTGACGGCGGACGCTGTAGTAGGCCAGTCCGAGATGTTTCTGGCCAACGGCTTCGATGATTTCATATCCAAGCCCATCGATATCAGGCAGCTAAATACTGTATTGAACAAGCTGATCCGGGATAAGCAGCCGCCGGAAGTCGTAGAGGAAGCGCGCCGACAGCACGCCTTAGCCGGGCAGGAGCAGGCGTCGGGCGAAGGGGCGCAGGCAGGCTCAGCCCCAGCCGCGTCTACCCGGGGGACCGCGCCCCAGGCCGCGGGCGGCGATACGGCGGCTTCTCAGCAGCCTGCCATCAGCCAGCGCTTTGCCGACGCCTTCGTCAGGGACGCCGTGAAGTCCCTGGCGGCGCTGGAGGATATCCAGCTCAGGCGCGGGGCTTATGAGGAGGACGACGTCCGGACCTATATCATCCACGTCCATGGGATGAAGAGCGCCCTAGCGAATATCGGGGAAAAAGAACTCTCGTCGATAGCCTTGAAGCTGGAGATGGCGGGGCGGGATCATGAAGTAAACGTCATGGATACGGAAACGACGGCTTTCATCGACTCCCTGCGCCTGGTAGTGGAGAAGCTTTCGCCTAAGAAGGAAGGCGCCCTGGACGCCATATCGGATGAGGACATGGCTTATCTGCACGGGCAGCTGATCGAGGTGAGGGCGGCGTTCGCGGCGTACAACAAGAAGTCCGCCCGGGAGCTGCTGGCCGGGCTGCGGGAGAAGGCGTGGCCCCAGGCGGTGCTGGACGAGCTGGAAGCCATATCCGTGCATCTGCTGCACAGCGATTTCGAAGAGGGCGTGAAAGCGGTAGACAGCTTTAGTATATAGGCTATTGACATTCCGGCAGATAGCGGTATAATTTCTACAGAAGACCGTCCGTATCCAAGGGACTTTAGTCCTCAGGCTACGGACATTTTCTTTTTCAGCAGGAGAGGGTTGGGTTATATGGCATTGATCGTGAAGAAGTTTGGCGGCACCTCCGTAAGCACTAAGGAACGCCGGCAGCAGGTACTGGACAAAATCATCAGCGAGAAGAAAGCGGGAAACGACGTAGTCGTAGTGGTATCCGCCATGGGCCGCCGGGGGGACCCTTACGCCACGGATACTTTCCTGGATATGCTCACCGATGTATCCGCCAGGCCGGCAGCCAGGACCAAAGACCTGCTGGCGGCTTGCGGCGAGACCATCAGCGCGTGCCTGGTGGCGGAGGACCTGAGGGCAAACGGATACGCCGCCGTGCCGGTCACCGGGCTGCAGGCGGGTATACGCACGGACAGCAAGTTTACGAACGGGATAGTCCTTGACGTGGACGTCTCATATCTGAGGGAGGTCATGTCCAGGGGGGCGGTGGCGGTGGTCACCGGATTTCAGGGATACAATGAAAAGATGGACCTGGTGACCCTGGGCAGGGGGGGGAGCGATATCACCGCCATTGCCCTGGGCGGCGCCCTGGAAGCCGACGGCGTCGAGATATATACGGACGTGCCGGGCATAGCTTTCACCGACCCGAAGCTTGTCCCCTCGGCCCCGTTTCTGAATTCGATCAATTTCTCCCCTATGTACATACTTGCCATGACCGGGGCAAAGGTCGTCCATCCCAGGGCGGTGGATACGGCGATCAAGTTCAATAGGCCTTTCTGGGTGCGCTCCACTTTCAATGACGAGCCCGGTACGCTCATCGGGCAGAAGGGCGAAGCGCCGGGGGGGCTGTACGGTATATCCCTGATGAACGACGTGCTCATGGCGTCCCAGGCGCCGGGGGCGGAAGACGTATTGGAAGAATGCTCGTGCAACGAGTGGTTCTATCGGCGGGGCGAGCACGGGACGGCGGCGATACTGGAGCCGGCGAAGGCGGAGGAGATGGAGCTGGACTGCGAGATAAAACCGGTGGGCGTGGTCACCCTCCAGTGGGACCCGGAGTCAGGCATCACCCCGGCGCTGGTGGATCAGGCTTTGCGCTCCCACGGCATCCGCCCCGAAGGCCATTTCGCGGTACCCGACGGCGGCGCCTGGGCCATATCCCCGGACAAAGCGAAGGAAGCCCTGATGGCCTTGTACCGGGCGCCCCTGCGCCAGGACTGAAGCAACTAAGCGGATGATGATACGGAAGTAAATGAGGTAAAAGCGGCATGATCAAGAAAATCGAAAAAGTGATGGCGGCCAACCGGGGCGAGATCGCCGTGCGAATATTCCGGGCTTGCTACGAGTTGGGGCTAAAGACCCTGGCTATCCACTCCAAGGAGGACTCCCTGAGCCTCTTTCGGACCAAGGCGGACGAGTCCTACCTGATTGGGGAGAATATGAGCCCCCTGGCCGCGTATATGGACGTAGAGCGCATCCTATCCCTGGCGAAGAAAAAGAAAGTAGACGCCATCCATCCCGGTTATGGCTTCCTGTCCGAAAACCCCCGCTTTGCCGGAGCCTGCGAGAGAGCAGGCATTATCTTTATCGGCCCGCCGGCGTCCGTATTGGAGCAGGCGGGGGATAAGATCAACGCGAAGAAGGCTGCCCAAAGCTGCGGTGTGCCGGTGGTGCCCGGCAGCGAGGCCCCCCTGGCCTCCGTCGAAGAAGCCAGGCGCCTGGCGGAGGAGTACGGCTATCCGGTGATCCTGAAAGCTTCCGCCGGAGGAGGCGGAAGGGGCATGAGGCTGGTGAGCGGCCCGGAAGAGCTGGGACCGGCTCTTGAGCTGGTGAAGACTGAGGCGCTGAAAGCTTTCGGCAGCGACGAGATATTTATGGAAAAGTACCTGATCAACCCGAAGCATGTGGAAGTGCAGATACTGGCCGACCAATACGGCAACGTGGTCCATCTGTACGAGAGGGACTGCTCGGTGCAGCGGCGTTACCAGAAAGTCGTGGAGTACGCCCCGGCCTTCTCCGTAAGCGAAGAGGTCAGGCAGGCCTTATGCAGGGACGCGGTGGCTTTCGCCCGCGCCGTGGGCTACGTGAACGCCGGCACGGTGGAGTTCCTGGTAGACGGCAGCGGGGCCCATTACTTCATCGAGATGAACCCCAGGATACAGGTGGAGCATACGGTGACGGAAATGGTTACCGGTATCGACATCGTACAGGCCCAGGTACTCATCGCCCAGGGGTACGCCCTGGACTCGCCGGAGATCGGCATAACCAGCCAGGATTCCGTATCCCTGCGGGGTTACTCCATCCAGTGCCGCGTCACCACGGAGGATCCGAAGAACAGCTTCCTGCCGGATACAGGGAAAATCACCACTTACCGCAGCGGGGGCGGCTTCGGCGTCCGGCTCGACGCGGGAAACGCCTTCACGGGAGCGGTCATCACGCCGTATTACGACAGCTTGCTGGTGAAAATCACCACCCTCGACCGGACATTTCAGGGGGCGATCAACAAATCCATCCGTTCCATCAATGAGATAAGAGTACGGGGGGTCAAGACCAATATCGCCTTTATCGGCAATATCCTGCGCTGCCCCGAGTTCGTAAGCGGAGCGTGCAATACCAGGTTCATCGACGAGACTCCTGAGCTTTTCGAGATCGAGCTCTCCCAGGACCGGGCTACCAAAGTGCTTCGGTGGATGGGGGAGAAGATACTGAATGAAGGCTCCGCCGACAAGCCATATTTCGACAAGCCCCGCGTGCCCGAGACTGTCGGCGCGCCGCCGGCGGGGAAACTCAAGGATATGCTGGACAGTCAGGGCCCGAAAGCCGTGGCAGACTGGGTCTTGGGGCAGAAGCGCCTGCTCGTCACCGATACGACTATGCGCGACGCCCACCAGTCCCTGCTGGCCACAAGGCTGAGGACAAGGGACATGCTTACTATCGCCCCCGCCACGGCGTTTATATTAAAAGACGCTTTCTCCCTGGAGATGTGGGGGGGCGCCACCTTCGATGTGGCGTACCGCTTCCTGCGGGAATCCCCTTGGGTGAGGCTGGACGAGATGCGCAAGCGCGTCCCCAATATCCTCTTCCAGATGCTGTTCCGGGGGGCCAATGCCGTGGGGTATACCAACTACCCGGATAATGTGATCCGATTATTTATCAAGGAAGCCGCCGCCGGCGGTATTGACGTGTTCCGGATATTTGATAGCCTGAACTGGCTGCCGGGTATGGAGGTCGCCATCGACGAAGTGCTGAAGCAGGGGAAAATCGCGGAAGGGACCATCTGCTATACGGGGGATATAAGCGACCCGAAGCGGGACAAGTATCCCATCGGGTACTATGTGGATATGGCGAAGGAGCTGGAGCGCCGGGGCGTCCATATGCTTTGCGTCAAGGATATGGCGGGGCTGCTGAAGCCCTACGCCGCGAGCCGGCTGGTGAAGGCGCTGAAGGATGAGGTGTCGCTCCCCATCCACCTTCACTCCCACGATACCAGCGGCAACCAGATCGCCGCGTACCTGCTGGCGGCGGAAGCCGGAGTGGATATCGTAGACTGCGCCATCGGCAGTATGTCGTCCCTGACCAGCCAGCCTTCCTTCGATTCCTTAGTCGCGGCTCTGGCGGGGGAAGCCAGGGATACGGGTTTTGACCGGCATGAGCTGGCGAAGCTGAATCATTATTGGGAGGACGTCAGGCCCATGTATTGCGGGTTTGAGTCGGATATGAAGACCCCCAACGCCGACGTCTACCGCTACGAGATCCCCGGCGGGCAGTACAGCAACCTGAAGCCCCAGGTGGAGAGCCTGGGGCTGGGGCATCGCTTCGACGAAGTCAAGGAGATGTTCAGGGAGGTCAACGATATCCTGGGGGATATCGTCAAGGTGACCCCCTCGTCAAAGATGGTGGGCGACCTGGCGATTTTCATGGTCCAGAATTCCCTGGACAGGGAAAACCTTGTCCGCGAAGGGGGAAAACTGGCTTTCCCCGACTCGGTAGTGGATTATTTCGCAGGCATGATGGGCCAGCCGGGGGGCGGGTTTCCCGAAGACTTGCAGAAGGCTGTGTTGAAGGGGCGGGAGGCGGTGACCTGCCGCCCCGGAGACTTGCTGCCTCCGGCGGATTTCCATGAAGCCGCCGTACAGCTCGAAGGGATCATGCAGCATAAGCCCAACGACAGGGAGATCGTCAGCTGGAACCTATATCCGAAGGTGGTGGAGGAGTATTTCCGGCATAGGCAGGATTACCTGGATATAAGCCGCATGGAGACTTCCGTATTTTTCATGGGAATGGCGCCGGGGGAGACAACGGAGCTGACTATAGAGGACGGCAAGACTCTGGTGATCCGGTACATCTCGAAGGGGGAGGCTAACGACGACGGTACCCGCAATATGATTTTTGAGATGAACGGCAGCCGCAGGGAGGTATCCGTGCCGGACTCATCTTTACGTACCGTAGCCAGGGAGAAGACAGTGATGGCAGACGCGGCGAATCCGAAGGAGATCGGCTCCAGCCTCCCTGGTGCGGTGTCGAAGATACTGGTCAGGGAAGGCGAAGAGGTAGCGGCGGGGCAGAGCCTAGCCATCGTGGAGGCGATGAAGATGGAGGTCGGCGTCAGCGCAGCCATAGCCGGCGTCGTGCAAAGGGTGGCGGTGAAGGAAGGCGCGGTAGTGGCGGCGGGAGAGCTGCTGATGGTATTGGGATAAACCGTAAAGTATGATATAGTAGATACGGGTGAAGCCAAAATCAAAAAAGGCGTACATGGAGGCGAGCGGAGTGGAAGACGAATTATTAGCGGAGCTGGAAAACCTCCGGGAGGAAAACAAAATCCTACGGGATTCCCTGGTGGAAGTCCGGACCGACGGGCAGCCGGAGGGCGACGATAAGCTGAAAAATATCGTTCAGGAGCTGGGCGGCCTGCTTCAATCCTCAGTGGAAAAGGCGAAAGAAGCCGTCGGCCCCGGCACGGAGAAGCTCACCGAGTCCATAAGCCGCCAGATGGTGGAAAACCCCGTACCCCTGCTTCTTGCCGCCTTTGGCGCCGGCTTCCTGGCAGGCCACGGCCTGAACCGCAAGTAAGCAGAAAGGAAAGACAATGGAGCAAATCACCGCGTACTTCCTCAATCTCCTGGAGATCATCGAGAAGGAGCTAAAGCTTTTCAAGCTGATGGCGGCAAAGACCTTGCTCAGTATGGGCTGGTTCGCCATGGGCGTCTTTCTGCTTGGCGTCGGGCTTATCTTTCTGGCCTGGACTTGCTTCACCGCGGTATCACTGCTCATCGGCCCGGCCTGGGCAGGGTTGGCCGCGTCGGTCTTACTACTCTTGGGAGGAGGGGTTTTCCTGTGGGTCGGCAAAAAGAACCTCAAGTAAGCCTTGACCAGGTCAGGAGCGAGCTGCGGATCGCCAAGGAGAGCATCACGAGCCGGGCGGAAGGCGTCACGGTGAAAGAGTATATGAGGACGCACCCCTATATGACCTTGGGGGCGGCGTTTCTGTCGGGGGCGGTGCTGAGCGGCTCCGGCGAACTCAGGGAGAAGCTGGCGAAAGCCATAGTGGATATCATCAGCAACGAAGTGATCCAATATAAGCAGGAAAAGTAATAAAGCGAAGCGATACCGAGACTATAACATAATCAGATTAGATGCAGATTTTATTGATAGTTATGCAGGAGAGTTTGCTGAAATATGGCGGCAAGAAATGGATTTTCAATATAATAAATGTTTAAACAGTATGCCCGAAAAATATGTAGAACAATTTAAAGAACAACAATCATCTTGGGAGAAGTATTTATCAAATGATGTTTTCCCGGAAATTGCGATGATTGATATTGAAGATGGGGTAACAATAGGATTTGGCTACTATCGAGAGGCAGCCTTTATTCGATTGGATAAAATCAGAGCAAGAACTATTGATATAATGAGGGTTCAATCAAACATGGATAACATTGATGATATTGAATTTAGTTATAAATTAGCGAGGGAAAAGGAAGTTCAATGAACGGCACGAACGAAATAGTGTTATTTCAACCCGACGAAGCGGTACGCCTTGAAGTATTGCTTGATGCAGATACCGTTTGGCTCACCCAAGCACAGATGGTTGAGTTGTTCCTATCAAGCAAGGCAAATATTAGCGAGCATATTAAGCATGTCTTTGATGAGGGAGAACTCGTCCGGAACATGGTTGTTCGGAAATTCCGAACAACCACTCGACATGGGGCAATTCCTGGAAAAACTCAGACCCATTAGGTCGAGCACTACAATCTTGACGTAATTATATCGGTCGGTTATCGTGTCAAGTCCCAACGTGGGACACAATTCAGGATTTGGGCCACGGGCGTTCTAAAAGATTACTTGCTTCGAGGATATGTGGTTAATCAGAGAGTGGATCAGCTTGAGCGCCGGTTGGGCAATGTCGAGGAGAAGGTTGATTTCTTTGTAAAAACCGCTTTGCCTCCAAAAGAAGGTATTTTTTTCGACGGTCAGATATTCGATGCTTATACATTCGCATCTAATTTGATAAAGAGAGCGAAAAAGCGAGTTATCCTGCTCGATAATTATATTGACGAGACCGTACTGCTTCTTTTGACAAAGCGGCAGACATCTGCGAAAGCGGAAATATATACACGAAAGATTACTAAGCAGTTACAACTTGATTTGTCGCAGCATAACATACAATATGCACCAATAGCTATTCAAACATCGGCGATATTCCACGATCGTTTTCTGATAATCGACAACACAGTTTATCACATAGGTGCGTCGCTCAAAGACTTGGGCAAAAAACTGTTCGCATTTTCAAAAATGGATATCACGCCAACCGAGTTGCTGAAGAATATTTAAGCGTAATAAAGTCAGCGGAATAAGAATATCCTAGATAATAAGCACTCGTCAACATGAGATTGAAATGCGCCCAATGTTATGATTAGTCAGATTTTCGACCTTGTTTAGATTTGATGTTCGGTTAGTTTTGTTTTCAGAATGAGGCACACTATCAACGTAGGCGGTTTAATTTATATTATGCGTGAAAGGATTTAATAATTTGTGGCGAAAACGAGAAATGAAGCACCTATAATCGAAACAAAGCGACTTGTTTTAAGGCGAAAAAAATATGATGATTTTCCCTATATGATGAAAATGTTTAATGACGATGAAGTAAGGGAATTTG
>Ga0082212_10002147_pt1 | contig 29037 bp, 23 predicted proteins | sample TergutNt197P3_FD_71548 | JGI IMG/M metagenome (GOLD analysis project Ga0082212, IMG submission 71548) | Neocapritermes taracua P3 segment gut microbial communities from Petit-Saut dam, French Guiana - Nt197 P3 | ecosystem: Host-associated > Arthropoda: Insects > Digestive system > Gut ...
GCTTGCAATTTTTCCCACATTGACAGTTAATAATTCGTCTTTATCGTAACCTAATGACGATTGTGAATGTTGCATAAAATGATTTTGCAGATACATGAAGGATGCTCCGATAATCAATGCAAAAGAGGCTACATACTGAACGCCAATCAATGTATTACGTATTTTTTTACCTTTGGGCGACCGTCCGAAACTGCTATTTATCACCATAGCCGGAGCAAACGAGGTCATGTAGAAGGCGGGATACAAACCGGCAAACAATCCGGTAAGCAATGCGATTAGCGCCGTTCCGAAAACTACCAACGGATTGACCGAAAGCGACAAATCAGCATCTACCAGACTTGCCAATGGGGTTCTGCCGAACAGTAAAACAAACAGGATAGATACAAGATACGAAAATACACTGATGATGATCACTTCCGAAACAAGCGATAAACGTAAAGAATTTAGCGGGGCGCCCAACACGCGCTGCGTATTGATTTTCTTAACGCGCATGGGCGCAAGCGCTGTACTGAAATTCGTAAAATTGATGCCTGCAATGACAATAATCACTATAGCAATGGCAAACAGAATCATCAACGTTTGTTTACTTGCTTTCGGCATTTCATCGAACTCTACGCCCGTTACAAAATGAATGTCTGATAAAGGGGTAAAACGCAGACCTACGCCGGATTCATCCCAATTATATTCATTTCCCCATGCCTCTTTGCCGTCAAAGTTACGCTTCAAATTATCAAACAGAAGGGATACATCGGATGCCTGATTGACCCGTATGTAAACATAGTAACTGTTATTATTCCAACTGTTGATATCCGCAGTTGCATTCATGGCGAAATAGATGCAGTTTTGAACGATAGAGTTGGTTGGAAAGTCACGATATACCGCCATCACCGTTTGATTTCCCCAACTGCTGTGGACAATCTGCTGACCCACTGCCGGTTCTTTTCCAAATAACTTGCGTGCCATACTCAACGGAATGAATATACTTCCCGGCGCAATGTTATTGTTTTTCGAACCTTCAACAAAATCAAACGTGAATACATCGAAAAAAGAGGGCGATACGGTTAATGCATTTTCCTCATAAAAATTACGCCCGCCTTCTTTTTCCACATGGAAAGCAGCGGTTGGAGTCCATGGATTGACAATTGCGCCGGCAATAATCTGAGGCGACGACTCGAATAAACGCTCGGCAAACGGACGACTAATTACCATGAATGGAGAAGAACTGTCAATTGTTCTTTCCACACGGAAAATCTTGTCATAGTCTTTATGGCATTTTCCGAAACTGAAATCATAATGCAACTGCATCATAATGACCATAAACGCTGCAAAAGCAACCGAAAGCCCCAGTATGTTCAGGGCAACCGCCATCTTAAAACGGCGGATGATTCTTAAGAAATTTTTGATATTTGTTTTCATTGTGATTTGATTTTACAAATTATATCAGTTTTTTATTTTTACATCGGTAATCTGTCGGAGCGCATCATCAATAGCCAAACCTATACAAACAGCATCGGGATAAGGAGTTGCGTAATTTTTATCGATAATTTGCTGCAAGGCTTCTTCGGCTTTTTGGGCAGGGCTTTCGCCTTCGTAGGCTACTTTGATTTCTATCACCCAGGTTTTGCCCTTGTGTGAAACCACCAAATCGGCGCGTCCCAAATTGGTATGCATTTCGGCGGTTACAACCACTCCGCAACCGCGCAAAAATGCGAGGATATTGGAACGGTAAAGCCATTCCTGCGGTTTCATGGAATACCTGTTATAGACAATGCTGTTTTTTGCCGCCGCCGTAAAATCATCGTAAGGGATGCTGGCAAGCAAACGATTGAAAACTGCAACAATTTTGTCGCAATCAGAAGTCATTAAGCCTGCCAGCAAATCTATACGGCAATAGGTAAAATTATCGTTATGGTCGTCCAGAATATTCTCTGCAAGCATTGCCGACATCGAATTTAAGACTTCGTTGTTTGGAAAATCCAAAGAAAGATCGTCGGAGATACCTTCGCGCAGGCTCAAATATCCAGTCTGATACAGAAAACTTTCAGGCTTAGCCTTGTCAATTTCTACCGAATTGGTTAAAAAATCTTCTGAAACGGGCAAATTGCGAAACTGTTCAACAGTCAGATTCTGTGTTTTCAGATATTTGGCTATCATTGAGGTTGAACCGCTTGCCATCCAAAAATTAAGAAAGGCTTTCTTCTGAAAAAAATCCAATGTGGAAAAAGGATTGTACAAACGATTTTCCCCGCCCATATCAAAACAAAAACCGTTATAATACTGTTGCATTTTTTTGACTAATCCGTCTCTGGATATTTTAAGTTTATGGGCAGTTTCATCAAGATATTCAGGAAAATAATCTATAATCTCCTCTTTCGTATATCCGCAAATGTTTCCGTATTTTGTGTCATAGGAAATATCGGTAAGATTGTTCAATGTAGAAAAAACGCCCATCTTCGTAAATTTGGATATGCCGGTTAAGAAGATGAAACGAATATGCTCTTCGTTGGCTTTCAATCTGGAGTAAAAATTTCGCAAAACCCCGCGAACCTTATCCGCCATATCAATATCATCTATAAAATCGGTAAAAGGCTTGTCGTATTCGTCTATCAATACTACTACTTTGGAAGTATATTTTTTGACTGTACATAAAATTAGTTGATTTAAAGCATCGCCCGGAGTTGGTATATCTTCCGATAATGTTACATCCAACCTTTCAGCAATGTTAAATACTTGTAATTTCAATGAGTATTCCATTATTTCAAGCCCGTTACACGTGGTACAATTACTCATATCCAAACGAATTACAGGATTTGGCTCAAATTCGGGTCTGTTCAAAAACTCTTCGGCATACAGTCCTTTGAAAAGTTCTTTTTTGCCCGAAAACAACGCATCGAAAGTAGAAATGGTCAGCGATTTCCCGAATCTTCGGGGACGGGCAAGAAAATAGATTTTGCCGGAGTTGATTAATTCAATAAGGTATTTTGTTTTATCAACATATACATAACCTTCCGTCCGAATGGTTTCAAACGTCTGAATGCCTGTGGGCAACTTTAATCTTTTATTTTCCATGGCTTTTTTTTACAAAAATACTGTTTTCTGTAAAAAAATCAAAAAAATTTTATATTTACAAATTTAGATACGTTTGCCCTGATGATTTTTTTTTGCACTTTTTATCAGATTGTCGCAAAGGCGAATCCCGACAGGGATCGGATATTGGTGGAAAAAACCGGCGTCTGCGTCGCCCCGCGTTCCTGACGGGTGGGGTGTCCTGAAATTTATCAAAAAAAATATTTTTTTGAACAATATTTTATTACCTTTGCGCCCTCAAAAAATAACTGAAAATATAGAAAATGGAATCAATCGCATTAAAAGCCTCTTTGCGGAAAGAGACAGGAAAGAAATCATCAAAGACCATCAGAAATGAGGAAAACATTCCTTGTGTTTTATACGGAGGAGAGAAAAATATGAACTTTATGGCTGCCGAGAGCGATTTTCGTCACCTGATTTTTACGCCTCATGTGTACATTGTAAATATTGACATTGATGGAAGCAACCACAATGCGATCATCAAGGACCTGCAATTCCATCCGGTAACAGACAAGTTGCTGCATGTCGATTTTTACGAAATATCTGATGCAAAAGCGATTACCGTTGATATTCCGGTTAAAATCAACGGTTCGTCGGTAGGTGTTCGCGAAGGTGGTAAATTAGTGATGGATCGTCGTAAGGTTACGGTAAAAGGTTTACCTAAGGATATTCCCGCAGAAATAGAAATTGATATTACCGGACTGGGCATCGGAAAATCAATCCGCGCAGGCGAAATAGCAACCGATAGCAGTTTTAGTGTCGTTATGCCCAAAGAAGCGCCCATAGTATCAGTCCGTACTACAAGGGCTGCCGCCGCCGCTGCACAGGAAGCGGCCAAAAAGGGAAAATAATGATTTCGGATGCGGTGAGCGTCCTTATCCTTGTTTTCGACGGTTTTTTCTGTTTTCACCGAAAAACTATTTTAGAGTCTTGAGGTATTGTTACTAATTGTATACTTTTGTACGAAAATTTTATATCATGAATATATTATTGACAGGCTCAGGTGGTCGCGAACATGCTTTGGCATGGAAGATGGCGCAAAGTCCGCTTTTAACGCAGTTATTCATCGCTCCCGGAAATGCGGGGACGTCGCTGACAGGGAAAAATATTCCCATCGGAGCGAATGATTTTGAGAGGATAGGCAAGTTTGCATTACGGGAACAAATCGGCATGGTGATAGTGGGTCCCGAAGAACCCTTAGTGAAAGGGATGGTAGATTATTTTGCCCGTCATCCTGAATTGAAAGATATTCCGGTGATTGGCCCGTCGGCGCAGGGAGCGCAATTGGAAGGCAGCAAGGATTTTGCCAAGGAATTTATGATGCGTCACGGGATACCCACCGCTGCCTATCGCAGTTTCACAGCGGCGCAGGAAACAGAAGCCCAGGAATTTATCCGCCGTCTGCAACCGCCTTATGTGCTGAAAGCAGACGGACTGGCGGCAGGAAAAGGCGTTGTGATTGTGAACACGACTGACGAGGCTTTTACGGCATTGCACGAAATGTTTTCGGGTAAGTTCGGAGCGGCTGGCGATAAGGTGGTTATCGAAGAGTTCCTTTCGGGAATTGAACTTTCGGTATTTGCGCTCACCGATGGCGTTCATTACGTGATATTGCCCGAAGCCAAAGACTACAAGCGGGTGGGCGAAGGCGACGCCGGACTGAACACCGGCGGAATGGGCGCCGTATCGCCGGTTCCGTTTGCCGGACAAGCGTTTATGGAAAAAGTGGAAAACCGTATTATTCGCCCCACTGTGGAAGGTCTCCGCAAGGACGGAATACCATATAAGGGTTTCATTTTCTTTGGCTTGATTAATGTGAACGGCGACCCGATGGTCATTGAATACAATGTCCGCATGGGCGACCCTGAAACAGAAGTAGTGATGCCGCGTATCGACAGCGATTTGGTAGAATTGCTGCAATCGGCGGCTTCCGGAACGCTCGACCGGCAAACCGTTGCGGTGAATCCAAAAACGGCCGCTACCGTAATGCTCGTATCGGGCGGCTATCCGGGCAGTTACGAAAAAGGAAAACCTGTAAGCGGACTGCAATTGACCGAAGATTGCATGGTTTTCCACGCAGGCACCGCATCCCGCGACGGACAAACCGTAACTGCAGGCGGACGGGTGATGGCCGTTACCGCGCTGGCCGACGATATGGACGCCGCATTGGCCAAATCGAACCGCAATGCCGGAATCATCAACTTTGAGGGTAAATACTTTCGTCGGGATATAGGATTTGATTTGAAAGGGTAAAATCATGATCATCAGAATCAAAAGCGACAACGATTATTTGATGGACGTCCTGAATAAAAACCCTGATACGGACATGGGGTTGTACTTCAAATCGCTGAAAAACGGACAGGTGGCGGGTAATATCGTGGACAAACATCACTACGAAGTCGTTTTTCAGGACGAAAAATACAGTTACCTGCCCGAAGAAAGCAATCAAATTGATTATCAAAGTTATTGTTCGCCATTGGCGGCGCTGCATATCTGTAACGAACTGTTCGCCCACATCCTGAAAAGCCGCGACGAGTTTTCGCAAAAGGAAATCAAGTGGCTGGGGCGCACGCAGGGCGATGTGGATACCATGCCATGCTGCATTGAGGCGCCGTCGTTTTACATGGATTCAAACTGGTTCCGCAACGGGCGCTTCCTGTTGACCAAATATTTCGATGGCCTTCAGGTGGAGCAGCAATCAAGCAGGATTTTCCGTCTCGTCATATCGGCTCCTTCCATTTTCGAGGCCTTCAACATGTTCAGTCTGGTTTCACTGTTCACGCACATCACCAACGATTACGGGATATTTACCTATATCGACGACAATCTGGCGCAAAAATACGGACGCATTCTCACCAACATCAGGCGCGTGCCGTATTTCGTCTTCTACCTGTTTATTCTGCGGGCTGTGAAGTCCGAAAAGCAGTTTCGCGACCTGAAACCGGTGTTCGAGAAATATTTAGCCGACGAGGGCCTGCTTGTCGATTTGCAGTGGCAGGGAACAGCGCAACAGCGTATACGGTTTATTTCCAAACAATTGGAATCAGACGTCCCCATATTGGATATCGGTTGCGGCGAGTTGCTGTATTACAAACGGATGATGAAATCAGGGTTCAAAGCAATGTACTACGCTGTGGACAAGGATGAACGCATCGAAGCGTTATGCGGTGCGATTGCACGGCGTTACGACGAGAACAATCTTGTGTTTTTCAATTCATTGGATGAATTTCATTTGGTTGAAAAATTAAATGTGATACTCGCCGAAACGATAGAACACAATACGTTGGGCGACGCCAAAGCATTGATAAGGAAAGCGTTTGATTATCATATCAACAAAATGATCATCACTACGCCCAATATAGAGTTCAATCAGTTCTACAACATGGAAAGCGCGTTTCGGCACGATGATCACGTATTTGAACTGACTCCCGCAGAATTTCGCGCCATCATCGACGAATGTATTGCCGGAAAATCATGCCGCGTAGAATATTTTTATCTGGGCGACAGCATCAACGGCATACAGCCCACACAAGGATGTATCATTTATTTTTACCATCTTTAATGTAACTTCTTTATGATGTTTCACGTATAAGAAAAAAATATAGGTATCGAAATAATGACAATTTGAAATCTATGAAAGTGTTACAGATAACTTCGTTGAAGGCATTGCCGTTTATCATTTTAACGGCCATTGCGGGTTGGTGTTTGTCGCCGGAATATGCTGCGGGGAACTATGCCGGAGCATTTGCGACGGATCAAACGCCTGCCGATTTTATTATTGCCCCCAATGTTTTTACGCCTAACGGCGATGGGGATAATGACGTTTTTGAGGTAAGATCGAATGACAACAATGTGGTGTCGTTGAAGATATATACCCGTGCCGGAGTGTTGGTTTTCAGCATCGAAGCCAAATTATGCCTTTGGGACGGCCGTTCGCAGAGCGGGCAGCAAATGGCTACCGGAGTGTATTACTATACGGCCGAAGTACGCGGTTCGTCGCCGAAGGTTTCAAAAAGCGGATTTGTGCATCTATTCAGGTAATCGTATATGTATCATCGAAACTACACCACCTATCTTCAGAAGGAACTTGATTTTCTGAAATTATTGGTTTCCCGTTTTCACGAACAGGAGAAAGTGAACGGGCTGGAATTAGACGTCGCTTTGTCGAAAACGCAGGAGATATACGAACAGTTGTTACGGATAAAGGTTGTACCTGAAGCCGGGACAGACGAAAAGAAAATCGTGCCGCCCCAAGCCGTGCCTCCAACAGTTGCAGTTGCTGAGAAAAAGGAAGAAAAACATGAACCGGTTGCCATAGAGGAACCGGAACCTGCAAAAGCCGGTATTTTGGCCGAAAAGATCAGTCCATCCGATTTTCACCCGATCAACGAAACGCTGGCACAAAAAATACAGGGGAGCGACCTGTCAAGCAAATTGCAGACCACGCCTCTGAATACGATAGCGTCAGGCATAGGTTTGAATGATAAGTTTCTGTACATCCGCGAGTTGTTCAAAGGCGATAACGCATTATACAACGACACCCTCAGGAATCTGGATGACGCAAAATCGCTGGATGATGCAATGGATTTGATTCACCGACATTTCGACTGGGATAAAAAAAATGAAACTGCGCAAAAATTTATCGCTTTAGTGCTTCGCAGACACAAAAGAGAATAATACCGGACTTTTCCATAATTATCAAAATATCAATGGACAAAGCCAGAGTTTTACTTGTTTCACCCACCGAAACCGAATGTGCTCCCATTCTGCGGAAAACAGCCGGTTGTAAATCCACATTACCCTGGCTGTACGCCGGAAATTTGCAGGGACAATCTGTTGAAATATTAATCAGTGGAATTGGAGTAGTAGCTACTACTTTCCGGCTCACACAAACGTTGATGAGCCATTCGTACAGCCGCGCCATATCTATGGGTATTGCAGGCAGTTTTACCGATGATATCCCCGTCGGAGAAGTAGTACAGATCACCGAAGATGGTTTTGCCGATCTGGGAATTGACAATAACGGAACATTTCTCAACCTTCGGGAAGCAGGAATCATTAATTCAGAAGATTATTTCCCTGACTTCATCACCAACCCCTCACCTACCCCATCATTCCACCGCAAAGTGCGGGGCGTCACCGTACAAACTGCAACCGGAAGCCAAAAACGAACCGACGAACTCATTAATAAGTATCAACCAAAAGTGGAAACGATGGAAAATGCAGCTTTTTTCTACGTATGCCATACCATGCAGATACCTTTCGCTTCATTCAGAGCTATATCCAATAAGGTAGAACCCCGTAATCGCAAAAACTGGCGAACAGTAGAGGCTATTGAACAGATCAACTATGAAATGAGCAAAGTGTTATTCGAGGACAAATCAAATTTCTTTTTTAACCCAGTGGTTGGTTCGCAAATATAATACGCTTAACAATCCAAGCAAAATCTGGTAAACATTTTCTCCGCACCAGATAATTTCAATACGGTCAGGATATTGTACGGAAAAAAAGTAAATCGATGCAAGATAACACACAAGCGTGAACGATTCTATAAAAAGGGCTATCATGGTGTTGCCCGTAGCCGAAATGGCAGAGAAAATAATCCATGCAACCGAGTTCAGAATAGTGGCAATTCCCACCACATAAAGCGCTTTGAAACCCATGCCGATGAGTTCCGTACTTTCGGTATACAGCGACATGATTCCTTTTGCAGACGTAACGACAGGAATGAAAGCAACGACGGATGTGAGTATAGCAAACACCGCTACCCTTCGGATGATCCGAAAAACATAACGCCGCTGTTTCGCTCCGATGGCATTGCTCACCAGCGTGCTCACAGCCGAGCCGTAAGCCCACACGGGACAAAGCACAAGTATGTAAAAACTGCGGACAATATTACTCGCCGCCAGATTTTTTTCGCCGGTTTTTTCGATAATAACGAAAAATAAAAACCATGAACTCAACGATAAAAGATTTTGAAACATGGTGAAAACCGATAAACTCAGCGTTTGGGAAACGATTTTCAATTGGGGTCTCCTGAATGTAAACAGTTGGTATTTTGCAAGGTCTATTCTTTTGATGATGATATAGACAAAAAATACCAAACCGGCTACTTCGGCAACTACAGAAGCCAAAGCGGCGCCTTCAAGTCCCATTTCCGGAAATCCGAACTTTCCGAAAATGAATAAGTAATCGAGGATTAAGTTGGTTCCGGCTGTGATAAATGCGCCAAATCCGATATATTTCGTAATTTGTACGCCCACGAAAAACGAACGCATCATCACGCATCCCAAAGCGAAAAACAGACTGAAGATGCGGATATTCAGATATTGCAAGGAGGCGTTCAGAATATCTTCCGAGTTTAACATCAAGCCCAATATTTTCGTTGAGAAAAAAAATGAAAGAACAACAACAGCCGCAGAGAAAATCCAGATAAAATAGAGGCTGTTTTCAAAAATTCCGCCGATGTTTGCGTAGTTTTTTTCGCCATTGCGCCGCGCGATTAATATTTGTGTGCCGATGCCAAATCCCATCCCCACTACAAAGAGTATAATGTAAAACGCGCCTGCAATAGCCGAAGCGCCAAGTTCCAACTCGCCGACATGACCTAAAAATGCAGTATCTACAACGCCTACAAAGTTTTCGGCGAGTAAACCCATCAGCAACGGCCACGATATTTCCCAGATTTTCCGATAAGAAGGTAACGACGACATGATTTGAATCGGGTAGGTCTGCGGCATTTCCGCCGCTATTCGGTGTGAGCGGAAAACGAGGTTCGAACTCGCGACCCCCAGCTTGGGAAGCTAGTGCTCTACCGACTGAGCTATTTCCGCATATTTTATGGGGACAAAGATAACAACAGGTTTTGATTCTGCAAAAAATAATTATTTTTCGGATTTAAGGGTATTGTATGCTATAGCCGGACAGCGCGTTGGAATATAAAAAACGAAAAAATGAAAGTGAAAATTTTTTGAAAAAATGCTATCTTTGCAACTTGAATTAAAAAACAGTTATGTTAACAAAGGAGGAAGCGTTAAAGAAAATAGAATTGCTTGTTGAACGGTTTGACGAACAGAAGGAGTTTTACAAAAACAAAGACTACAACGAAACGCAAACAAGACAAGATTTCATTAACCCGTTTTGGAAAACATTGGGCTGGGATGTGGACAACGAAAACGGATATGCTGAAAGTTACCGCGAAGTGATTCACGAAGACCGTGTAAAAATAGACGGAGCGACAAAATCGCCCGACTATTCGTTCAGACTTCCCGGCGGAAAACGGTTGTTTTTTCTTGAAGCCAAAAAACCAAGCGTTGAAATTAAAGATGACGCCCAACCGGCATTTCAGATAAGGCGTTACGGTTGGAGCGCGAAATTGCCGATTAGCGTAATTACCGATTTTGAAGAATTTGCCATCTACGACTGCACCGGCAAACCCAAACCCACCGACAAAGCAAGCACGGCACGAATAAAATACATCACTTACGACAATTACATTAAGGAATTTGATTTTATTTGGGATACATTCAGCAAAGAGCGTGTGCTGAAAGGCAGTTTTGATAAATACATCCAAAGTGACAAAAACAAAAAAGGAACCACCACCGTTGACCATGATTTTTTGCAATCGTTAGACAAATGGCGAATTGAACTTGCCCGAAATATCGCCCTTCGCAACAAAAACATCACCGAAGATGAACTCAATTATGTGGTGCAACTCACCATCGACCGCATTGTTTTTTTGCGCATTGCCGAAGATAGAGGCGCTGAAAAATACGGAGAACTGCAAAAAGCAATTTCTTCAAACAAGGGGATTAATCCCATTGTTAATTACTACCAAAACCTTCTACATCTCTTTCACATTGCCGACCAAAAATATAATTCGGGACTTTTTGACTTTGAGAGAGGCAAAATAAGCACAGAAATAACTATTGATAATAAAGTTATCAAAAATATTGTTTCCGAATTTTATTATCCGCTTTGTCCATACGAATTTTCGGTGTTGTCGGTTGAGATTTTGGGCAGCGCCTACGAACAGTTTCTCGGCAAACAAATTACCCTTTCAAAAAGCGGACGCGCTACCATTGAAGAAAAACCCGAAGTGCGCAAAGCCGGCGGCGTGTATTATACGCCGCAATATATTGTGGAATACATTGTAAAAAATACGGTTGGAAAACTTATAGAGAATAAAACGCCAAAAGAAGTAAGCGAAATCAAAATCTGCGACCCTGCCTGCGGTAGCGGCAGTTTTTTGATTGGGGCGTATCAATATTTATTGAATTGGCATAAGGATTATTACACCTCACCCCCTGCCCCTCTCCAAAGGAGAGGGGTGAGGGGTGAGGTTTTGACGCCACAAGGCGAACTCACCACCGCCGAGAAGAAACGCATTTTATTAAACAACATTTACGGCGTGGATTTGGACAGCAACGCAGTAGAAGTAACAAAATTAAGCCTCCTGTTAAAGTGCATGGAAGGCGAAACACAGGAAACGATTGAAGCGCAAACAAAACTTTTTCACGAGCGCGTTTTGCCGACATTATATAACAACATTAAAAGCGGAAACAGCCTGATAGACCTTGATTATTATGATAATGTTTTGGATTTTGGCGAAGAACGTAAAATAAAACCGTTCTCGTGGAAAAAGAACTTTCCGGAAGTATTTCAGCAGGGCGGGTTTGATTGCGTGATTGGGAATCCGCCGTATCGAACATTACAACTCGGCAAAAAACAAGAGTCGCAGGAAAAAACAATTTTAAATTATTATCAAAGTCATTATAAGGCATCTTTTGAGTACAAAGTAAATTTATTTGCATTATTTATAGAGAAAAGTATTTCTCTTTTAGCAGATAATGGATATTTTTCTTTTATCGTTCCAAACTCGCTATATAATACTATTTCATTTAAATCCATCAGAAAATTGATGCTTGATTTAGGACGATTTGATATTATTATGGATTTACGATATAAAGTTTTTGAGGCAGCGGAAATAGGAGGTAATGCTATATTTGTATATTCAAAAACAAATGAACAAAAAGAAACAGACATCATAACAATACATTCAACCGAAGATTTTACAAATCCAATAATCAATAAAGTATCTCAAGAAAATTTTCTCATTGATTCTGATTTTAATTTAACAAAAAACAAAGGCGTTTCAAAAATTCTTAAAACTATATACCAACAAAAGGATATAGTTGAACTTGGTTCAATTATAAAAATATATCAAGGAGTAATTACGGGAGATAACAAAAAGTTTCTTTCTGATACTGCAAAAACAGACCAATGGAAACCAATTTTGAAAGGTAGAGATATTAACCGTTATTCCACATCATTTAATAACACTTATGTTTATTATTCTCCCAAAGATTTATGGAGTAATACAGATGAAAAAATGTTTAAAGTTCCCACAAAAATTATTAGCCGGCAAACAAGCGATAAAATTGTAGGTACACTTGATACAAATGGTTATTTTTCACTTGATAGTACGCACGTTTTACATTTATTAACTGACCAAATTGATATAAAATACTTTTTAGGAATTTATAATAGCAAACTATTAAATTTCTTGTATCAAAGTAGAGTACAAGAAAGTGGACGTGTGTTTGCACAAGTAAAAACAGTTAATTTAAAACCCCTTCCAATAAAACTTATTGACTTTAATAACAAATTGGAAGTCCAAATACACAATAACATCATCACCCACGTTGACCAACTGTTACAACTCAATAAAGAACTTCAATCGGCAACTTTGCCCGAAAAAACGGAACAATTGAAACAACGGATAGAATATATCGAAAGTAAGATAGATGAGGTGGTTTATGAGATTTATGGGTTGACGGGGGAGGAAGTGAAAATAATTGAAGGAAAATGAAATATAACCCAGCCATTCACCACCGCCGCAGCATTCGCCTGAAAGGATATGATTATTCGCAGGCGGGATTGTATTTTGTAACAATATGTTGTCAAAACCATAAATGTTTGTTTGGAAAAATCACCAATGGAGAAATGGCGTTGAATGAATACGGACACATTGTGAATACCAATACGAAAAGATGTGATATTTTGATGTGGTTACCCTGATTTTTTATTTTTCTTTTCCGAAAGAAATGGATTACTTTGCAGAATGAATATATACAGTTTACGTTCGAAATGGAAGTTTTTCCTGCTGGTATGCGCCATCGCTATCGGAGTAGGTTCGTTGCTGTATACCAATAATCTTGTGAAAAAATTACAGGATGGAGAACGGAAAAAGATAAAGATATGGGCAGAAGCCTCCAGACTTGTCAGCGAGGCTGATTTTGATGATCCCAATCTTGATTTCTATTTGCAGATCATAGAAAACAATACCACGATTCCGGCCATCATTGTTGACGGGAATCAAAACATAACCATGACGAATGTTGATTCTGCCAGATTAAACGATCAGAAATATGTTTTCCGCCGTTTGGAACAGATGAAGGCCAACAACGCCCCCATTATTTTAGACGTGTATGGCGTCAAACACTATTTGTATTACGACATTTCTTCCATTCTTTCCCAGTTGTCCTATTATCCTTATGTACAACTCGGTATCATCATACTGTTTATTGGCGTGGCATATTTTGCTTTCAGTACGGCGCGACAATCGGAACAGAATCAGGTATGGGTGGGTTTGTCGAAGGAAACGGCGCATCAGCTGGGAACGCCTATTTCGTCGTTGCTGGCTATTACCGAGATGCTCAAGATGCAGGCTGACGACCGGTCGTTGATCATCGAATTGGAAAAGGACGTATCGCGCCTGAATGCCATCACCGAGCGTTTTTCAAAAATCGGATCGAAACCGGCCACTCCTATGACCGACGTAGGGCAAGCCATCGCCGACAGCCTGAACTATATCCGCAAACGTTCGTCGGACAAGGTGAGTATATGCTACCATCGACCCAACGAAACAGTGATGGCGCCGTTGAGCGAGCCGCTGTTCAACTGGGTAATCGAAAACCTCTGCAAAAACGCTCTTGATGCGATGGCCGGTTCGGGAACGATTAGCATAGAACTGAAACCCGTGCGCAATCAAGTAGTGATTGATATTTCCGACACGGGAAAAGGTATTTCCAAACGCAGGTTCAAAACCATATTCCGTCCGGGGTACACCACAAAATCAAGGGGCTGGGGACTTGGGCTTTCGCTCACCAAGCGCATCATCGAGGATTACCACAACGGACGTATTTTTGTGTTGCGCTCCGATCCCGATAAGGGAACAACTTTCCGAATCACTCTAAACGCATGATATTTATCATATTACATCTTCTTGATTCCGATTCCGGGTAAATTGGTCAATGTAAGTTTACCGTTTACGACGGCGGTTCCCGTGAATACATCATTACTTATCAACAGATTGCCATCCAAATCAGCCCAATCGACTGCCGGCGCAAGTTGCGATGCGGCCGATACAGCGCAGGAAGTTTCGGTCATACAGCCTATCATCACCTGCATATCAGCGGCACGGGCGGTGGCGAGGATTTTCCATGCTTCGCGCATCCCCGTGCATTTCATCAGTTTGATATTGACGCCGTGAAAAACGCCCTTTAAACGCAAAACGTCGCTCAAACGCTGGAATGACTCATCGGCAAAGACAGGCAGCGGACTGCGCTCGGCGAGCCAAGCCGCGTCGTCCAACAGGAGCTTCGGCATGGGCTGTTCAACCATCACGACCCCTCTTTCCTTGAGCCAGTAAATCATATCCAGAGCATGATACTTGTCTGTCCAACCCTGATTAGCGTCCACAACAAGCGGTTTGTCAGTCGCCGAGCGGATGGCTTCAATGATTTCTTTGTCGCCATTGCGGCCTAACTTCGCTTTTAATATATTGTATAACGGAGCATCCTCCCGCGTTTTTTGCTTCACTGCTTCCGGCGTATCTATCCCGATGGTAAATGTTGTCGATGGCATTTTGGTCGCATCCAATCCCCAGATTTTATGCCAGGGCTGTTTCATCAATTTGCCTGTCAAATCGTGCAGAGCGATATCAACAGACGCTTTGGCGGCCGTATTATTTTCTGCGATTTTATCAACATACGTCAGAATATCTTCCAATTCGAAAGGACTGGAAAATTGCTTCAAATTCACTTTTCTGAGAAATTCGATAACCGAAGCCTGAGTTTCGCCCAGATAAGGCGGCATGGAGGCTTCGCCATAACCGGTAACTCCTTCATACTCAATTTCTGTTAACACTACCGGCGTAGTAGTGCGCGACGAATTGGCAATCGTGAATACATGTTTTAGCCGTAATTCGTAAGGTCGGTATGTAAGTTCCATTTTGACGTCTGGAATTTGTATGTTCCTTAATCGCTCACCGGTATGCTGAAATAAAAGGTTGATCCTTCGCCGGGGTTGGAGTGGAACCAGATGCTTCCGCCATTGGCTTTTACAAAATCGTCGCACAATGCCAACCCAAGTCCGGCGCCGTTTTCGTTGTTGGTTCCGCGCTGACTGCTGGTTTCCGAAAGTTTGAACAGCGTCTTCTGTATTTTTTCTGAAATACCTGTCCCTGTATCGTTCACAGATACGACCAGCATGTTGCCCGACAGATATGAATCAAGGGTTATCTCCCCGTTTGCGGAAGTATACTTGATGGCATTCATGGTCAGGTTGCGTACGACCACGGCAAACATGTCGCGGTCGGCATATACCTGCTGTTGTCTGATGCTGTTGTCTAATATGATTTTTTTATTTGCGGCGACGTCTTGCAAAGTATCCGTTATTTCACGGCTTGCCTCCCGCACATCGAAGTATGCGGGCGCCGGAACGATTCCCTGCATCTGGTTTTTCGCCCAGCGAAGAAGGTTGTCAAGCAGGCCGAAGGTGTCGTCCACTCTGTTTGAAATTTCTTTGAACAACCTGGCTTGTATGTCGGCGTCCAGCATGTTCTCGTTTACCAATCTCAGTATAGATATCAGCGAGCTTATGGGGCTACGGAGATCATGCGCCACTACCGAGAAGAGTTTATCCTTGATCCCGTGCAGTTCTATCAGTTCACGGTTCTTTTCGGCAGTTTTCCTGAAAAAGAAAACAGACAGGGCAAACAGCATTAAAATCATGACCAGCGTCGTTGTCAGTACCAGAATCAGTTTGTGTTGTTTTTGCTTTTCCTGCAGCAGTAGCTGTGTTTCATTGTCTTTCTGTTCCAATTCATACCAGTTTTTCATCTGTGCTATTTCTGTCGTTTTCCCCGCATTGGCTAAGCTGTCGTACAGGTGGTGATATTTTTTATAATTTTCTAAAGCGCTGCGGTAGTTACCTTTGTCGGAGTCGATCAGAGAACGGCTACGATACAATATCAGCTTTGTTCCATCTAACATGATGTTAGCCTCGCGGGCTTTCTTCATATAGTATTCCGCCGAGTCTGTCCTGTGCAACATAGCGTACGCCTCGGCGAGTGAAGCATAAGTTTCGTGTATATTCCCCGGTTCTTCTCCTGTCTCGAAATTTTCATGTATCCAGTGCAGGTAATACAGGGCTTCGCGGAGACGGTTCTGTTGTATATATATCTTAGCGCACTGTGTTGCAACGAAATAAGGATAATTGTACTTGGCGTCCATGAGCATTGATTTCCGGAACATATCCAAAAAATAGTCCAGCGCTTCCTGTCCCATGTTTTCTTTATAACGCGCCACTCCTTTGTAGAACTGAGCTCCGAATAAGAGCGACGTCAGATCGTAAGGTTTGTCAGAAACTATATTTATTGTGTCGGATGAGACGTCCTTCGGCGTCAGCGACGTCAAATCATATCGTTCGGCAGCTATTTCCAAAATTTTGTCGGCATAATACACTACATTATCCATGTCGTCGATTGTATAAAACAGGGTCATCATGTTGGTATACAAACCGCATAACCGATTTTTGTCGTTATTTTTAAGATATATCTTTTCGAGACTCTTGTAATTGACGTATGCCAGGTAAGGCTGTTCTGCAAAGAACTGGTAAAAATAACCCAGTGTCCAGTACGCATCTCTTTCTAACTTTTCGTGCCCTGTCTTCTGTGCCAGACGAAGCGCTTCCATTACATACATCCTGCTTTTCGCGGTATCCTCAAACAGATATTCGTTGGAAATATCCAACATCAACAACCCTTTTTTCAAATTGTTCCCCTTGATGGAATCCAAAGCCTGTATCAGGCTATCAACCTTCGCTGTCCGGGCTGTAAGGGTCGCACAAAAGCACCATGACAGAATATATGGCATTAATTTTCGTAAACGTATCATTCAGTAATGATTAAAACTTTCTTTACTTATACAAAATTGTATTCGATTTAATTCAGCAAAGATACAATCTTTATTTACAATGTCACATTTTTTTGTATTTTAATTTATTTTTTTTTCGTAATTTTGTATTTCATATTTAATGTTTCATGATGAATAAGTTTTTTCAACAACTGAATTTGCGTACCAAGATTATTTCGGGAGTGATGTTGATTTCGCTGATAATAGCCGCCGGCGTGAGTATTTATTCCAACAGGCTGTATCAAGAGGAATTGAGACGGGAAGCGCTCGGCAAACTGCAAATCATGACCGTCGGATATGCCGGAAACCTGTCGAAAAATTCTGAATCGTCGCAATTGTCGGCGAATGATTTGCCACTCGCGTCTTTTGAGAGATTGCTTCTGGAAATAGATTTGTATGCAGGCAGTTACGGGCAGTTGATCAACAGTTCCGGCAATATAGTATTACATCCCGACACATCCATGATTGACCGGCCATTTACTTTGGTAGGAGAAGGCTCGGATTATTGCACTATCCTCCGGCAATGCAAAATGTCCGACGGGGTAATTGTGAGAACCGCCGTCGGAAACGATTTATGGTATTATTCCTTTGTTCCTGTTGCCATGAGCAATTCCGATCCATGGTTGTTATGTATTTCTGTATCCGAAAAGAGCCTTCTATCACGGGCAAATTCGATTTACCCGAAGACAATAGCGCTCTATATCATTGGCTTACTGTTGTTTATGGGATGCGTCGTTCTTTTGGTCAACAATATAATCAGTCCTGTTGCAGATGCAGGTAAAGTTTTGTATTTGTTATCGTTGGGTCAAATCAGCAAGACGGATCAATTGGAGGTAAGAAACAACGATGAAATAGGAAAAATATCGAAAGCGCTTAATTCTTTAACGCAGGCATTAAAGGAAATATTGGCGTTTGCAAAGAATATCGAGGATCATAACTATTCGGTCAACTATCATTTACTCAGCGAAGACGACGAATTGGGAAAAGAAATGTTAGAAATGTGTAACAGCATCAAAGAGAGCGAATTGAAAAACCGGCAATTCAAAGTAGAGGAAGAACGCAGAAACTGGGTAAACCGTGGCCTTGCCGAATTTTCGGATATCCTGCGCGACAACAGCCACAGTATCGAAACGCTCTCGCATAAGGTCATCAGCTATTTGGTTAAATACCTGAACGCCAATCAGGGAGGTTTATTTATTCTGAATGATGACAATGCCGGGCATCCTTACTTGCAGTTAAGCGCATGTTATGCCTACGAGCGTCAGAAATACATGGAAAAGAATATCGAAATCGGCGAAGGGCTTGTCGGCGCCTGTTTTCAGGAAGGAGAAACCATTTATATGAACGATGTTCCCGACGGCTATCTGAATATTACATCCGGACTCGGTACAGCCAATCCGCGCTGTATTGTCATTATGCCGCTCAAAATCAACGACAAAGTGTGCGGTGTAATCGAAATAGCTTCTTTTCAGGATATTCTGCCGTATCAGATTGATTTTCTGGAAAAGACAAGCATCAATATTGCGTCAACCATAACATCGGTAAAAATCAATCTTCATACAACGCAATTGCTGGAACAATCCAAAAAACAGGCGCAAATTCTGAACGAGCAGGAAGAAGAAATGCGTCAGAATCTGGAAGAACTGATGGCTGTTCAAGAAGATATGGAACTCCGGTCGGAAAAATTAGAACAATCAAAAAACGAACTTTCCGAAATGCTGACAAAGGTACAGAATGAAAAGGATTTGCTCGAAAAGGAAAATGCCGGATACAGACGAATATTTCAGCAAAACGCCGGACAGTGACAGTGACAGTAAAAAAAATATCGGTTTCTCTTGCCAACAGAACGCACCATCCCCATGTGAGTTTATTTTAGAGGCTCAGCAATGTTAAAAAACACAATAATCTGAGTCGTTCTGCGTTAATATTCATGACACGCCATCATATATGTTCAAACAATCGATCATTTCTGTTCTTATCCTCTCATTACAGGTATTTTCGTGTTCGCAGGACACGCAGATAGCTACGTACACAGTATTGCAGGGCGATTTTACCAACGCATTGCTGGTGGAAGGCGCCGTTGAGCCGGTTTTTTCCACAACACTTTCCAGTCCGCGACCTTGCGACGGCGTGATACAGTACCTTGTGGAGGATGGCGTATATGTCGAGAAGGACGAGGTGGTATGCATCATCGAATTTCAGCAATTACAGAATGAGTACGACCAGGTAATCGTCTCGCTCGAAAATGCCGAAACCGGTCTCAACAAGATACGAGCCGACCTGAATATGCAGTTTGCCTTGTTGGAAGCCCAGGTAAAAACTAACGAAGCCGATACAAAAATATCGCAGATGGATTCGCTGCAATTAGCATTTGTATCGCCTACACAAAGAATGATCAAGGAGTTGGAATTAGAAAAGGCAGGCATCCAAAAAGAGCGTTACGAGAAGAAACTGGCAGCGCTAAAAGTCATCCAGCAATCCGAAGTCAGGGGATTGGAGATAGAGATACAGCGTTTCAGGATGCGGGTGCAAATTACGAAGGAACAGTTGGACGCCATGACGATCAAGGCGCCACGCAGTGGATTGATCATCAGGTCTAACAGTCCTTTTACCGGAAAAAAATTGCAGGTGGGCGATCCCGTTTGGAGTAATTTTCCGCTAGCAATTATGCCCGAGTTCAAGCAGATGAAAGTGAAGATCATGGCTTCGGAAACGGATTATAAAAATATCAGTATTAAAGATTCGGTACACTACACATTCGACGCTATGCCCGGCAATACAGGTACGGGCAGGATACTCAAAAAAGCGCCCATAGGCCAGCCTTATAAACAGGGCGGGAAAGTGAAGTTTTTTGAAATCGAGGCGTCCATCGACAGCGTGCTCACCATGCCTGAACCGGGTTTCACGGCCAACTGCCGTATCATTTTGAAACAAAGCAGGAATGTGCTTTCGGTACCGCAAATTGCGATTTTTGAGGAAGATTCGATGAAAGTGGTTTTCGTTCAACGGAAAAGAGGGTATGAAAGACGGCAGGTGCTGACCGATCTTTCGTCGCTCAAAGAATCGGTCGTCACTGCGGGATTAGCCGGAGGGGAAATGATTGCGCTCAGCAAACCGAAACATTCGCTGATAAAGGAACAGATAACCCTGCCCGATTCACTGACAAAAAAAACCAAAACGCCGACGGATGTCCCGAAACCGGCGTCTTCGCAGTAAATTAGCGAAAAATCTGCGATAAATTTCCGGATGAAAGAATGACCATTTATCCCGTCCTTATTCCTGTAACCCGCTTGCCAAAACATCCGCCAGATGAATGCCTCTGATGGAAATCTGATGTTTCGTGCAGTAAGCGTTGATGTTCATCAGGCACGACGCTTCGGTACCCACAATATATTCAGCGCCGGTTTCAAGCGCGTTCAGAACTTTTCTTTCTGCCATTGCGGTTGAAACGGCATTGTGTTTCACCGCAAAAGTTCCGCCAAAACCACAGCAGGTTTCGCTTTCCGGCATTTCGATTAATTCTAATCCTTTGACATGTGATAAAAGTCTGCGGGGTTCTTCTTTGACGCCATATTCGCGTAATGCGGAGCACGAATCGTGATAGGTTACCTGATGAGGAAATGTTGCCCCCAAGTTTTCGACTTTCAGAACATTCACCAGAAAATCAGACAGTTCATAAATGGAATTCTTCATCTTCTCAAATTGCTGCAACCATTCAGGCTTGTCGTTCAAAATTTGGGGAAAATGATGAATGATATAACCTGTACACGATCCGGAAGGCGACACAACAGGCATTTCCGCGTTGAAATCGTGAAGAAACTTTTTCGCCATGCTTGACGCTTCTTTCCAATATCCGCTGTTAAAAGCCGGTTGCCCGCAGCATGTCTGCCGGGGATTGTAATGCACTTTGCATCCGGCTTTTTCCAATATTTGAATGGTATTGAAAGCCGTTTGGGGATATAACTGGTCGATGTAACAGGGAATAAATAACTGAATATCCATGAGCAATATTAATTTTTTGAAATAAAAACGATGATTTCTTTCGGACCGTGCGCCCCAAGCACCAATGTCTTTTCAATATCGGCAGTGCGGCTCGGACCCGTTATCGTGGTCATTGCCGAAGGCAGATTCCCATGATACTTGCACTGTATGGCGGTCAGGGCGTCTTCGACATACTCCGTCAATTGAGAGGCTTTTGCCAGCACAATATGAACCGGCGGAAAGATGTGCATCTGCCGTCCGGCAGACGAAACGGAAGATACCATCACACTTCCGGTGCGTGCAATCAGAAACTCGCAGAATGTGACCCCTGCCTGCATATTTTCAAAATCAGCCTCCTTATCTGAAAACGGAATATTGTTTTCTTCCAATAGAGCAGTCATTTTTTTATCGCGGCTAAAAATGTGCGGGAAAGCGCGTTCCGTGACAAAATCTTTCAGTTTACAGAACATATCTTTCTCATTTTCACATAAAATACACTGTCCGCTAACGGCTTCCAATTCGTTTTTAAAACAGGCGACAGCATCGGGCAATACCGGCTTGTAGACGTCGTTTCCGCTACCTGCATCAACCGTGTGAAATGTGCGTCTTTCGCGGGTAGATTCTATTTTTTTTAAAATTTCCTCTCTTGATGAATTGGTTTGTATCATACTTATAAAATTCGTTGTTATCATTAAGGAATTGTCAAATATATACATGTAATTCTCTGTGACTCTGTATCTTTGTGTTGTGAATATCAGCACAGAAGCACGAAGAACGCAAAGTTTCACAGAGAAAAAATGTTACAAGTTGATGATTTCTCATTCCTGTTACGAGTGGCGGCTTGGCGAAATGGCAGATTCAACTTGTTGTGTGCCGGCATTTTCAAAAACAAATTTGGGTCATTCATGATGAAATAACGTTAATGGGTCATTGTCATCCCATGTGAAACTTTCAAAACTGATGTCTTCATCAATCTTTTCCCAATGCAACCCAAAATGTGATTCTGTCCATTCTGCACGTTGAATGTCAGTTGCGCATTGTAAACGGGGGAAAAAACGCATTGGTTGACTTTGCCTGCTTCCATTTGCGGTTTCTATAAAAATCCGCTCATTATCGAACCAAAGTTTTTTGATTGTCTTCATTGCATCTTTGTATTTTTAAAATATAACTTCCAATGTTCTATCATATATTCGCGATTATCTCTAATGACCTCTTCTGCTATTGCCAATTCATGAGGTTTAAACCCCATGTTGGCTATCAGTTCAATATCAGGCTCTATTATGAAACGCGCTTCTGCGCCGCCTTTTTTCACATGGACATGTATAGGTTCGTGTTCACGTGACCAGTAATAAAATTTCATTCCTAACAAGGTCAATACTGTTGGCATATTCTTATTGTTTTAATAATCACGACAAAGATAACACAATGTTTTCGATTATAAAATTTTTCATTGTGAAGGCTCTGTATAACTCTGTATATCCGTGTTGTGAATATCAGCACAGAGGTACGGAGAACACAAAGTTTCACAGAGAAAAAATGTTACAAGTTGATGATTTCTCATTCCTGAATCATTATTCTTTGGGTTCGTCTATCCGTCCGATAAACAGGATCACTCCTGTACTTTTTTCCCTGATCAGGAACAGAAACGGGCGATCGGCAAAAAAACGCACAGGCTCAGAAACTCTTCGAATTGCCCCAAAAGTTGTCACCACTGCTGTGACGGCTGCCGCCTCGGTACCTTCTTCATTTACTTCCACAAATGTTTTTTGCCTGACATTGGATACATACAAAACAGCATCGGCAATATTTGTGAAATCCGCCTTCTTTACATTAAAAAATTGTTTCATTCCCAGATTCATTAACGGTTCATTGAGTGAAAAATCACATTCGATTTTGAACCGCGGCAGTTTTAACCATACTCTTTGCTGCTGCATACCGTTAACTACATTTTCCCATTTAACATTAGCCAAATGTTCAATTAATTGGTCAATTTTCATATTTTCAGGAGGAAGAATGGCTATCATACTGAACGCCTGATTTCCATAAGGCAACTCAACGCATTGCAGGTGTTGGTCGGCATAATAAGGCAGGTCCGTGGACTGTTCCATCAGGTTTGCCTTTATCTTTTGACCATTGGTTTTCGTAAAATCGTCCAATTTTGTTCTTTCCTTATCGAACTTTTTCTCCATCTGCCATTTGCTTTTAAAATAGAGGGCGTTTATCAGATACATCATCATATCGTCGGGTATCGGGTTAGCAACTATCTGATTGATTCTGTTCTTCGTTTTATCGGCACACCATTTATTGATCGTGTTGGCGGCATTGGAATTATTGAAGTCGAGCGCCTGCACGTCCGCATCAAAGTATTTTTTGCCGGTTTCGATAAAAGAAGTTTTTACCGGAAGTTGATTACGGTACCAGATAGAATTGGCGATAACGATTTCCGTAATCGGGTCGATTTCTAACAAAGAATGTAACATTTTCCGGTAATATTCATTGATTTCGGATTCGGAAAAATTTGTCGCGCCGATCGCTTTGACTATTTCGGCACGGGTATTGCCCGAAGAACCGTTATACAACATTCCCATAGCCATATTGAGACTAAAGGGAGAAAAAAACATGTTGGCGCCTTCCAGTTTCGATACTTCCCTGAACATTTTAAATGCAAAACTATTGTCGGCTTCCGTTTTTTCGCTCTGTTTTATTGTTAAATTGACAGGTTTTGCAGGCTCGATTGATTTTTCGTTATCCATCACAACGTTGATTACCGGACTATTGCCCACAGCGATTTCCTGAATAGCCATACCAACATAAGAGAATCGCAAAATTACATTTTCATCAGGAACGGACAATGTATATTTTCCATTCCTGTCTGATGCTATACCTGTGGTTGTTCCCTTTACAATAACCGATACGCCCGGAATCGGAGCGCCCGAATGGTCGGTCACAACGCCCGAAACTCTCCGCATTGTATCTGTCTCCTGCGCCTGTATGCCGGAAACATATACCGTTGTCAGCAATAAACATTTGACAACCATCATTCTGAGTGATTTTCTGTTGTTCATCATGTTATAATTTATGGTTTGAAATTCTTTTATATTGTTGTGAGAAAGATTTCTTTGCGAATCTGGGCATGGAACGTTTTGGCCCCCAGCCGAAAAAATTAAACAAATACGTCGCCGCATTTTTGATTCCGCTTGGGAAGAAGTCGAATCCAATCCGTCTGGAAGCCATGATTCCGAATCCTTTCATCGCGCCTCTTTCAACGAGCGGACGGCGGTATTCTCCGACTGCTTTTTTTCGGTTGGTCAGCAGAATCTCCGTCAACGGGATTTTCATACTGCATATTTCCGTGCATTTTCCGCAAAGCGACGACGCAAAACTCAAATGCGAGAAATCTTTGAATCCGCGAAAGAACGGCGTTATGACCGAGCCTATCGGGCCGCTGTACGTGGCGCCGTAAGCGAATCCGCCAATCGTTTTATAAACCGGACAGGAATTAAGGCAGGCGCCGCAGCGAATACACGAAAGCGATTCGCAGGCGTCGTTGTCCTCATAAACGGTTGTACGGCCATTGTCAAGAAGAATAACGTACATCTGTTCAGGCCCGTCGGCTTCGGTTTCCTGCTTCGGCCCCGTGAAAATGGTATTGTACGCCGAAATCTGCTGACCCGTTCCGCGTGTGGCTAACAATGGCCAGAAAAGCCCGAGTTGTTTCATTTCGGGAATAATTTTCTCAATTCCTGCCAGCACAATATGTACTTTCGGGAAAGAAGTCGACATCACTCCGTTTCCCTCGTTTTCGGTAACTGCAATCCCGCCAATATCGGCAATCAGGAAATTGGCGCCTGTAACGCCGACGTCTGCCGCCGTATATTTTTTCCGCAGAACGCCACGAACGTATTCGGTCAGTTTTTCGGGCGTTTCATTTTCGGGCGTTCCGAATTTTGCGTGAAAAAGTTCCGCAATATCCTCTTTCGATTTGTGCATGGCGGGCGTAACAATATGATACGGACGCTCGCCGGCAACCTGCACGATAAATTCGCCCAGATCGGTTTCTACCGATTCGCATCCCGCCTGTCCGGCAGTGCGGTTAAATTCAACTTCTTCCGTGGTCATCGATTTGCTTTTAACGAGCAGCCGCGCTTCGTTTTCGAGCAGAATCTGCCGGATATATCCGGTTGCTTCGACGGTATCTTTCGCCCAAAGTACCTTTACTCCGCGTTTTGTAATATTTTCTTCAAACTGAATCAGATATTTGTCCCAGTTTTTCAGAACGTCGCGTTTCACAGACGCCGCTCTTGTCCGCGCCTCTTCAAAATCCCTGTAACGCGCAATCCCGTCCGCCACCGCTTTGTCGTAGCGCGAAATGTTAAATTTTATCTTCTTCCGGTGCTGCTGATCGAAAGCAATGAGTTTTGAAGCCTGTTGAAACCCCCTTGCTCCTGTGAATTTATCTGAAAGAAAGATTTTTGGATCCATTTTATCCATTGAAGTTCTGTTATTATTTGTCTGAAAAAAGGAAAGCCTTTTTTCATGGACAAAGATAGATACTTTCAAATAACAAATACAATTTCAGGTAGAAAAAACAGGGCAACCGCATCAAAATATCACACATTTTCGTATTGGCAGCGTTATATTTCGATTGCATTCCCGAAGGGATGACGTCATCAAACATTTGGCGTCGTTCCGATGAGAAAAATGTTATCCCTTCGGGGATTTTCGCTTTTGACACGACAGTCGTTTTTGTCCAATTTTGATAATATTATTTTGATGCGGTTGCCTTGTAGAAAAAAGCGTTACAAGACTGTTTTTACAGCATCCGTATATTTTTTTTCCATTTTCCCGGATGTTGCCATTTCTTCCAAAACCCTTGCAGCGCCTGCAATTCATTTTTATCGTAAAATTCAAGCAGATACAATACGAGTGGGTAACTCGCCAGCAGTACGGTTTTGATACTCAATCGCAAAGAAAGACTCCAATTGCGGATTAAGTAAGCCAGGAGGCAAAACAAAGCGCCTAACAATATGGACAGGAATACTTTCCGAAATTCGTATGGGACAGGGTAGTAGCGTCGGGCATAGTGGTACATCGCAGCGAAATAGATAATCTGCGACAGCAAAGTAGACAGTCCTGCCCCGATAGCGCCCAAAAAAGGAATGAGCAATATGTTCAAACCGACGTTAAGTATCGATACAAATACAATGACGGAAGCGATGACTCCTGTTTTTTTTACGATTTGAAGGCTATAAATAGTTTGATCTTTCATCATCCCAAACAGGATGCCGAAAGCGATAAACGGGATAACCATATATGCGTCCCAATAATCGGGCTGTTTTGCGGTTAATATTTTTACCGTTTCCTGCCCGAACAAGGAAACTATCATTATGGGAAACATCAAACCAAAGGTAAGATAGGTCATCAATTTGGCATAAAATTGCCTGGCATTGGGTTTTTCCGACATTTGGAACATCAATGGTGGAATCGCCATACTGATGGGTTGCACAAATACCATTTTGAGTAAGTTTGCTATTTTTAATCCCAACGAATATGTCCCGACGACTGCTAATCCGGAGATGAAGTTGAGACTGAAACGGTCTGTAATTCCCAGCAAAATGCCAAAAAACGACGAAAGAAACAATGGCAGGCTGTAATGAAACATTTTTGCCAATATCTTTTTTTCAAACCTTACAACAGTATTTTTGATAATATACGGGATAAACAGAGCGATGTAAACCATACCCCCAATGACCTGCGCTTCGTAGATGCCTTCCAATTTACGGTTGAACGCCACGATGAACAGAAGAGTACACGCCAGCGTTACGCATAACCGTATGATGATGTTCCTTGTATATTGCATTGCTTTTGACTGTACCCGGCACAAAGCGGCAGGAATACCACCTATCAGTTCGAGACAGGCAGAACATAGCATTAAGCGTACTAACCGGCTGTAATTGCCCGAATCGAAAAGTAGACGGGAAATATTCGGGGAAAACGGAAAACAGCAAATACTCATCAATATGGCAATGCAGGTAATAACCGACAACAGGGTAAAAAATGCGGACGACTGCCTCCCCTGTAATTCCTTGTCGGAATAGTAACGGATGAAAGCCACATAAAGATTAAGTCCGGCCAAGCCTACAATGAGTTGGAAGGTAGCTTCCAGAGTGCCCAGCATTCCGTATTCGGCGACAGTCAACTTATCCACATAGAAAGGTAACAGGATAAAGCCGACTAACTTGCCTGTAAGATTTCCAAAAGCATAGATTGCCGAATCTTTGATTAATGGTTTGAGGTGTTGCAGCATGGTTCTGTTTTTCTCAAAATAAGATTATCGCCTTTGGGTTCAATCGTGAAATTAAATTGCGACAATGTTTTCAAAAAGACAGATGAGCATCCCTGCCGGAATCTGTCGTGTAATTCAATAACCAGCGTTTCTGTCCGCGACAGCCAGTATTCGTAATTTTCAGCCAGCAGATATTTTTCGCTTCCTTCAATATCAATCTTGAGCAAATCAACTTTCGGAAAATGATATTGCTTCATCACTTCTTCGAGCGACATCGCCCTCAATGCCGTTGGTTCTTCGGGACTGCAAGGCTCAACGATAAATCCGGTAGTTCCCGTACCGGTATCTTTTATCTTCACATGGCAGGAATTACTCCACAAAGCGGTATGTAAGGCGATAATTTGCGGATATGCCTTTACATTTGCCAGCAAAATTTCAAAGTTTTCGCGATCCGGTTCAATGGAAATAATGGTTGCATCAGGATATTTGTTGGCAAAATACACCGATGCAAGCCCGATGTTCGCTCCGGCGTCAATGATATATCTTGGATTATCAGGAAGTTGAATATCGTATTCGTGGTTCAGGAATATCTGATAAAAAACTGTTTTATCGGAAGAGCCATTCAAACGTAATTTCAGCGGAGCTTTTATATTTTTTAACCTGATCCGGTTTGTTTTTTTGGTTCGGGTTATTTTGATCAGGGCAACCATGCCGCTTTTAACTCCTAAAGCCCGAATATAGCGGATGACCGTGTAAATCTGTTCGATTAATCTTTTCATTTTCTTACTTTTTCCAGTATTTCCTGAATTTCTCCCATTTGTTGCCTGACGTCGTAATGCTCCAAAATATGCCGGCGTCCGGCTTCTCCCATTTTACCTGCCAATTCGGCGTCGTTGAGCAATTTTACCATATATTCGCCCATGCCCTGCCAGTCGCCTTCGTCAACAAGAAATCCGGTAACGCCTTCGATCACCGATTCCTTGATGCCGGCATGTCGGGTGCTGATGACCGGCAACCCGCTTCCCGCCGCTTCGATGATGGCAACCGGCGATCCTTCCGAATCGCCGTTGGGCGCAAATACCGAATGTTGTACATACGCCCGCGCCTGCTGCATCCTGCTAACAATTTCTTCCGGTTTCTGCCATCCCGATATTTCCACCGAATCCTGCAAATGTAACGCTTCAATAGTTTTTACTACGAGTTGATGCAATTCACCTTTTCCGATCATAACTAATCGTGCATCTGGAACGGTTTGGCGCGCATAATGAAAGGCTTTCAACAGCGATACCGGATCTTTCTTGGCAGTAAAACGTCCGACAAAAAGAAAAATCTTTTCGCTTGCAGAAGGTTGCGCATTGGTAAACATGGTTGTATCCACGCCGCATGGACGCAAAACCACTTTTTCTACAGGCGCTCCCAATTTGA